>Ga0209062_1000277_pt1 | contig 187381 bp, 182 predicted proteins | sample Coa_R2_2_FD_187158 | JGI IMG/M metagenome (GOLD analysis project Ga0209062, IMG submission 187158) | Surface soil microbial communities from Centralia Pennsylvania, which are recovering from an underground coalmine fire - Coalmine... | ecosystem: Environmental > Terrestrial > Soil >...
CGGCTCCCTCCCCTGCCTGACCGAACCGCGCCGGGCCGTCTACCGCTTCCGACCCGGCTGACCGACCTCACCCGAAGCGGACAAATGATGTGCTACCAAAACCGGACATCTTGATTAGCTAACGACATGTCGGCGCTCATGCGGCGCGTCACTTGCGCCGATGGTATTCGTAGCGCACGAACAGCCATCGCCGCCCTGTCCCGTCCGACGTGGTCACGTGCTGCTCCTTGAGCTCATGCTCCGCATCGGGCCATGAGATCACCATGTCGGAGAGCATCAGCCGGCCCTCGACGTCGGCGCCGAAGCCGACGAAAGCCTGCGGATTGAACTGCAGCACGATGCGGCTGTCCGTTGCCGGCTCGAAGCTCCAGGCCGGCATGATGCTGACCGGGAAGCGCGTGTCCATGGAGACGTATTTCCACCGCCCCTCGACGCGATCGTAGTTGAGATAGTCCAGCCGGCGAAAATCCGGCACGCTCGCGCCCGCATCCGGATGCATCACCTCCTGGAGATAGGAGCCGATCATGCTGCGCTCGGCGATCAGGCCTCGCGTCACGATCGGGGCCGCGTCCGGGGTCGGCCACATGGTCGCGACGACCTCCCATGTGCCGCTGCGGGCGCGCAGCTGCTGCTCTTCGCGCCCCGGCTCCGACAGGCGCGCCGCGGCCGTGCGGGCGCTCGACTGAGCTTCGGCCGCCGCGAGATATCCGCCGGCCGACGCGACGAGAAGACACACGATCATCAACACCAAAGGCATGGGCCATGCGCTCCGGCTCTGCGTCGCGCGCTTCGTCACGAGCTCCGTCATGAGCGCCACCTTTCAGTCTCGCTCCTCCCCCGACGCTAGCGTGCGTGCATGAGCACGCGGTCGTCTTCGGCCGCGTGCTCGCCCCGTCCTACAGTCGGTCGGAGACCGGCGCAATTCATGCCGCGGGCGGCCTCGTTCCGAGCCCGAGCTCGGCTCGTCTTTTCTTCGACAGTCCTTGCGCGACGATGCCGTGGGATTGCCTTATGTAGTCGCGCAGCGCGGCGTCCGAGAGGCCCGGCTTCGCGAAGTGCTGGATCCACTTCAGGCCGCGCGATGCGAGATAGGGCGCGGGCCGCAAACCCGGCTGGTCCTTCAGCATCTCGTAAGCGATATCGCTCACCTTGAAGGAGAAGGTCGGCTTGTCATCGTGCGCGCCCGCGATCGCGAAGACTTTGCCGCCGACCTTCCAGACATGCGACCCGCCCCATTGCACGACGTAGGTGGTGGCCCGGAGCGATCGGCACAATGCATTGAACTTCGTGTAGGTCATGAACGCATCTTGCGGTTCGTCCCCGCAATCCTCGATCGGTCACTTTCGCACGCCTGCGCGGGCGCGGCGGGATCGCCGCAGCGAGGCTCGGTCGCTGGCGACGCCCCGCAAGCTCGACGCGGGACTCAGGCGCCCGCGTTTGGCGCAAGCGCGGCGGAATCCATCCACATCACTTCCCATATATAGCCGTCCGGATCCTCGACGCTGCGGCCGTACATGAACCCGTGATCCTGCTTGGGGTTGGGGTCGGGCCGGCCGCCCGCCGCCGCGGCGCGCGCGAGCGTCGCGTCCACGGCGTCGCGAGCGTCGACCGTGATCGCCAGCAGCGTCTGGCTTTCGCGTCGCGCGTCGCCGATCGGGCGCTGCGTGAACTGGCGATAGTGGTCGTACGTCAGCAGCATCACCCCGATCGCGTCCGAAAGCATCAGCGACGTCGCCTTGTCGTTCGAGAACTGCGGGTTCACGGTGCCGCCGAGCGCCACGTAGAAGGGCGTGGACGCCGACAGGTCGCGCACCGGCAGGTTGACGAAGATCATCTTGGACATCGGCTTCTCCTTCTGTCGTCCTTCCATCCTGCGGCGAGGCGTGATATTGTCTCGCCGTCATGTCGCTATACGCAATGTATCTTGATGTCAAGATACTTGTTATCGAGATAAAATCATGGACCGAGCCGGCTTGGCGATCGAGCAATGGGCGCGCGAACGACCTGATCTCCCGTCGCTGCCGATGGCGGTCCTGGGCCGCCTGTTGGAGGCCGCGGAGCGCGTGATGCGCGAGCGGATGGATCCGGTCTTTGCCGCCGGCGGCTTGCAGTGGGGCGAGTTCGACGTGCTCGCGACGCTGCGGCGTTCCGGCCCGCCCTACATGCTGTCGCCGACCCGCCTGCAGGAGGCGGCAATGATCTCGTCGGGCGGCATGACTGCACGCCTCGACCGGCTCGAGCGCGCCGGGCTCATCGAGCGCCGACCCGATCCGGACGATCGTCGCGGCAAGCTGATCGCCCTCACCAAGCGAGGTCGTGCGCTGATCGACGAGATGATCGGCCAGCACGTCGCGAACGAGCAACGCATCCTCTCGCCGCTCTCCCGTGCCGAGCAGGAAAAGCTCGCCGCATTGCTGCAGAAGCTGATCGCCGGGCTCTGACTCTACCGGTCGCATGTTCGCGTCGCCGGCGAACTCGGTGTGGAAGTTCCCCGGCCCGACCAGCCGACTTTGGCTCGGAGGGCCGCGGCCTCGTCGGCCAGCGCCTCGCTCCAGGCCTCGCAGCCGATAACTCTCGCCGCTCCGGAACTCGCCTGTCGGATGTGCGGTTGAGAGACTGACGGCCCGCGCCGACGCTTGCGGGGCCTTGCCCTCCAGCAAGCATTGCGAGGCCCGGAGATCTCACATGCAGGACGCCATCGCGGGTATCGACACGCTCGTCATCGGCGTGAAGAACCGCGCCGAGATGCGCGATTGCCTGAGCGCAGAGGCCGCAGGCCCATTGCCCGCGGAGGTGACGGCGCATCGACCTCGCCTCCAGGCGCCCGCCCCCGCCGTGACACGATGCGCCCCTTGGACCCGCTCGATGACATGCCGCCGCTAACGAGGGCGATGCCGCCGGTCTGAAGCAACCGTGAAGGAGAAAGCCCCGTGTCCGAGAAAGCACCGATTGTCGTCGTGGGCGGCACGTCCGGCATTGGCCTCGCGGTGGCCGCCCTGCTTGCCGGCAGCGGCGCGCCGGTGACGATTCTCGGCCGCAACAAGGCCAGGCTGGACGAGGCCCTGGGTCGCTTGGGCGCCGGCGCCCGCGGCGAGGTGGCCGACGCTGGCGAGCGCGCGGCGCTCGATGCCATCTTCGCCAGGATCGCGCCGATCGGCCATCTGGTGATCGCGGCCTCCGGCGGCGCCGGGGCAGGCCCGTTCGCATCAGTGACGGTCGAGGATCTGCGCCGCGGCTTCGAGGCGAAGTTCTGGGTGCACTTCACCTCGGCCCAGGCGGCGCTGCCGCACATGGCGCCGCAAGGCTCCATCACCTTCATCTCGGCGGCGTCCGCGCGCTTCGCCAATCCCGGCACCGCGGGCCTTGGCGCGATCAACGGCGCGATCGACACCCTCGTGCCGACGCTCGCCCGTGAGCTCGCCCCCATCCGAGTCAACGCGGTCTCGCCCGGCGTGATCGACACGCCGTGGTGGAGCGACAAGCCCGCAAGCCTGTTCGAGCAGCAGAGCCGCAAGGCGCCGCTCGCGCGGCCGGGCCGGCCCGAGGAGGTCGCCGACGCCGTCGCGTTCCTCATCCGCAACGCCTTCGTCACCGGCATCGTGCTCGACGTCGACGGCGGCCTGCATCTGACGTGAGGCATCCGTCATTCGCCGGCCATGACGTGACGCTTGATGGCTCACCGCTGCGCGACGAGCAGATCCTCCGCATTGTTCGGCGGGCGCAGGCCGTCCGGCCGGCCGGCGAAATAGCGCTGCGTCAGATCGGCCGCCGAGACGTGGCGCGCGTCCGCGAAGCCCGCCGCGCGGGCGAGCGCGACGATCTCGGGCGGCGTGAAGAAGCTCACGAACGGCGTGCCGCTGGCGCGCGCTCCCTTCGCGGCCATCTCGAGTCCGGGCCGAACGGCCGGCTCGGCAAGCTCGAGCGGCAGCAGGAACGTCATCGCGAATGTCGATCCCGGGGCGAGCGCCGCGACCTCGCGCAACGTCGCCGCGTTCGCATCCTTGGTGAGATACATGCTCACGCCGGTGGAGACGACGATGGCGGGGTTGCGGTCGTCGAAGCCGGCCGCAATGAGGCCGTCGCGCCAGGAGCCACGTGAGCCGCCCGCCTCGAAATCCACCGGCACGAACCGTAGCCAGTCCGGGATGCCGAAGCCGAGCTCGATCAGACGCCGGCGCTTCCATTCCTGTGGCCCCGGCTGGTCGATCTCGAAGACCCTGAGGCGAGACGCGACCTGCGGCCTTCTCTGCGCGAAGCTGTCGAGGCCGGCACCAAGGATGACGTACTGCGCAACGCCGCGGTCGGCCTGCTCGACGACCAGGTCCTCGATGAAGCGCGCCCGCGCCACGATGGAAGCGCGGAACGGCCGCGTGAATTGCGGGTCCATGTCGCCGCGCCGGCGCCAGTCCGGATCCGGGGCCAGCAACGCCAGGCCGATCTCGTCCGCCAGCACATGCGGCGGCGCATCGATCGCGACATGCAGCGCGCGCCACAACGCGACCCGCGCGGCCGTGCTGTCCGGCTGTGCATCTTGTTCGTCATTCATGATGAGAGCTCACTTGGTGCGAATGCCGACACTCGGCCAAAGCTGCGGAATGCCGCTCGTCCGGGCGTCGTTTGAAGAGAACGCGGGCACGGCCGATCACGATCTTCGCTCCCGGTCGGCGGGAGTCGTCTCACGATTGCCGCAAATCGAAGACGAGCACAAATGCCGATTGGCGCCTTGGACCGATCGAAGAATATCCACCGGCACTCCTGCGCGGCGCAGGTCTTCGAGCGCACGAGCCGGGCGGTCGCCCAAGCCTATGATTTGCCCCAACACATCGCCGCCGCTCGAGGCTCCTGCATCCATTTCATATCGTCGGAATGGCGATATTCGGTCGCGAGATCAAATCTCACGGCCGCTTCGGGATCTCGAGCCCGCGCTGCACGGCCGGCCGGGCGAGGCCGCGCTCGAGCCATACCGGCACCTGCTTCAGGCTGTCGAACGCGACGAGCTCACGCGCGCCATAGAAGCCCACCAGGTTGCGCACCCAGCCGAGCATGGAGATGTCGGCGATCGTGTAGTCGCCCATGATCCATGGCCGGCCGGCGAGCCGCCCCTCGAGCACGCCGAGCAGGCGCTTCGCCTCGGCGACATAGCGCTCGAGCGGCCGCTTGTCCTCGATCTCGCGGCCGGCGAATTTGTGGAAGTAGCCGACCTGCCCGAACATCGGCCCGATGAAGGCCATCTGGAAGAACACCCATTGGATGGTCTCCCACATCTGCGCCTCGTCGGCCGGCATGAGCTTGCCGGTCTTCCTGGCGAGATACATCAGGATCGCGCCGGACTCGAACAGGCCGAGCGGCTTCCCGTTCGGCCCGTCCGGATCGATGATCGCCGGGATCTTGCCGTTCGGGTTGAGCGAGAGGAATTCCGGCGTCCACGACTCGTTCTTGCCGATATTGATGGTGTGCGGCTCGTAGGGCAGGCCGATCTCCTCCAGCATGATCGACACCTTCACGCCATTCGGCGTCGGCAGCGAATAAAGCTGGAGCCGATCGGGATGCTGCGCCGGCCAGCGCTTGGTGATGGGAAAACCCGAAAGGTCTGGCATTCAGAAGCTCCATTGCAGGGACGCGCGGTCTCGCCGGCGCGCACGCGCCGCATATATTGCGCGAAGAGCTCCTCAACCAGCGCGTTTTTGCTGATCCACCTCGATCACATCGTGGCCGATGCAGGTTTGTTCAACGCGGCCACGAGGGTTTGGAAGCCGGCCCATCCCCAATAGACCCGGTGATGGGCGATCAGGCCGTCGGCAACATCCATGACCTCGACCAGATCCACCTGGTCGCCCTGCGGTGTTGCGCGCGGATACTCCCAGGTCAGTTGCCGTCCGTTGCTGAAGAATAGTCCGGTACGGTACCAGCGCGTGAGCTCGTTTCCGAGCTTGCGAAATCCCGCCGCGAAAAACGGCCTGAGCTCGCCCTTTCCCCGCAGAATCCCCTGCGTCCGATCCGTCAGCGTCACCAGGATCGCCGGCGTTTCGAATACGGCATCCTCGGCATAGAGCGCCATCAGGCCATCGAGATCGCGCCGGACGATCGTTTCGTGCCATCGGTCGTAGATGTGGCGGATTTGCGCATCGGTACTGTCGGCCATCGATCCCTTCTCCATCCGCGGCAAAAACCTTTTGACATGACCCGCTGCCGCTCCCGCTCACAGGTGCCGCGTCTCGGCCGGCTCGTGCATCCAGTCATTGTCGCGTCCGTTGAAGAAACGCACCGGCAGCGCCGCGAGCTCGGCATCCGGCACGTCGTCGAGGCACGCGATGTTGATCGAGACGTAGTCGCCACCGATCTGTGGCACATGCCCGCGCCCGAACGGCCGCACGCCGCAGTGCCTGCAGAAGAGATGATGGGCGTGCCTCGTGCCGAACTGGTAGTCCGTGAGGTCCCCCTCCCCGGACAGCAGCCGAAACGCATCGGGCTTGACGATCGCGCCCCAGGCGCGCTGCTTGCGGCAGATCGAGCAGTTGCATCTGCCCGTCCCGGCGCTGAGATCGACGTCCGCCTCGAAGCGGACGGCCCCGCAGTGACAGCTCCCGGAATGGATCTTGCGCATCGCTGGCTCCCGATTGATGTGTGTCGGGGCGGACCCTAGCGAGGGGCTGTTGCCACCCTGCTGTCAGCATGCCACCTGTATGCTGAGCACGATCCCGCAAAACGGGTACCGGCCTTCGCGAAGGATGATGCTCGAAAAGTACCATGCGCCGCGCCGATCGCCTGTTTCAGATCATCCAGATCCTCCGCCGCTCCAGGCGGCCGGTGACGGCGGCCGCGCTCGCGGCCGAGCTCGAGACGTCCAAACGTTCGGTCTACCGCGACGTCGCGGCGCTGATCGGCCAGCGCGTGCCGATCCGCGGCGAGGCCGGCCTCGGCTACGTGCTCGAGGGCGGCTTCGATCTGCCGCCGCTGATGCTCACCACCGACGAGATCGAGGCCGCGGCGCTCGGCGCGCAATGGGTGGCGGGCCATGGCGACCCCGCGCTCGCCCGCGCCGCGCAGGATCTCATCGCCAAGATTTCCGCCACCGTGCCGCGCCACTTCCAGCCGCTGATCCTCGACGCCGGCGTGCGCACCATGCCCGGCTGGCACATTCCGCCCGACGGCCTCGACCTCGCGCAGCTGCGCGCCTCGATCCGCGCCGGCCGCAAGATCGCGCTCACCTATCGGGACGAAAGCGGCCACGAGACGCGGCGCACCGTGTGGCCGGTGGTGCTCGGCTATTTCGACGCGGCGCGCATGCTGATCGCCTGGTGCGAGCTGCGGCGGGACTTCCGCAGTTTTCGCGTGGATCGGGTGACCGAGGCGGTGTTTCTCGAGGAGGTCTATCCGGAGCGCGCGGCCGTTCTGCGGGCGCGGTGGTTCGCGAGCTGGCAGCGCGAGGGGCCGGCGCGGGAGGGGCCACGAGATGCGCAATCTCAGGCTGAGCCCAGCGGTGCGACGAGCCGGCTTGCCGGTAAGCAGTCCCGTCGGCTGTGACGGGTCCGCGCAGATGCGGCGGGCCGCGATCACCTCGATGTCCTTGCCGCCGCGCCGGCTCGATCGCCGACAGTTCGACCGTCTCACGCGCTTGTCGGACGAGAGGGCCTCGCTTCGCCCGCAACGACGGGTTGGCTCCCCAGCAGCAGCCGCAACGGCATCAGCGGACCGACCGGAATGTACGCGTGATCGAGCAAGTGCTCCTTGGCGAGCGGCAAGCCCTCCATGATGGCGCTCGCCTCGGCGACATCTGCGGCATTCAGGAGGAACACCCCGCCTCTGCCGTCCGCGCGCGAGTACCATTCGCGGATTTTGCCGTCGAGATGGAGCTGGACCGTCGCGCGGATCTCGGCGGGCATGATCGCCATGATCTGCTCGCGCTTCACGCCGGCCTTTGCGGTGAGAAGCGCGAAGACGCCCGTGGTCGTCGTGGTGGAAGCTGCCTTTTGGCCGTGCGACTGATCGTCCATCGTCCATGCTCCTGTCAGGTGGCGACGGCTCCGGGATGGGGCACGATCGCCAGCCTGAGATAGGCGAGCTCCCGCGCGCGGCTATTCGAGACAATATTGATGGGGTGTGAAGCGGGACTTCACAGTGAGCGTCACATCTGCGCTGCGATCCGTCCGATTTCGGCAAAGATGGCATTGCGCTCGCCGGCCGGTATCGACGGGATTTCGCAGTAGACCGTCGCGAGCATCGGCGCGCGATCCGGCGGCCACAAGGCGGCGATGTCCCCGGCGTTTCCGTGCTTGTCGCCATTGGTGCCGGTCTTGTCGCCGACGAGCCAATTCTTCGGCACGCCCGCGCGCAGGCGCGCGTCGCCCGTCTTGCAGGCGATCAGCCACGCCGCGAGTTGCGAGCGCGAGCGACCCGACAGGACGCCGCTGAAGAGAAGCTTGCGCAGGTTCTCCAGCATCGCGTCGGCCGTGGTGGTGTCGCGGACATCGTCCGGGCGATCGTGATAGTTGAGCGCGGTTTCGACCCGGTCGAGACGCGAGACGTCGTCGCCGAGCGTGCGGCAGAACGCCGTCCAGCCCGCCGGTCCGCCGAAGCTCGCGAGAAGCAGGTTCGCGGCGGTGTTGTCGCTCAGGGTGACGGCTGCCTCGCACAGCTCCGCCACCGTCATGCCGGGCGCGCCTGTGCGCGCCCCGGTGACCGGCGAGTAGCTGGCCTCGACATCCGCCTTCGCGAACGTGATGCGCCGGTCCAGGCTCTCTTGCCCTTTGTCGACGCGCGCGAGGACGAGGGCCGCCGCCAGCGCCTTGAAGGTGCTGCACATGAGCGTGCGCTCGTTCGCGCGGTGCCGGATGCGCTTGCCGCTCGCGAGATCGAGGATGCTCACATAGATGCGGCCGGGATGCCGGCGCTCCAGCTCGGCGAGCCTCGCTTCGGCGGGTCGACCCGTCTCGGCGTGCGCTCCGGTCGCGCGCGCCACCAGCGCCGGCACCGCCAGCAAGCTGCCGGCAAGCGCCCGCCGGCGTGACAACGGTTTTGCCATGACGTGTCTTCCTTCAGATTGACGAGATCGATGCCGAGCGCGCGCGCCCATGGCGGCAGCAGTTACCCTGGACAAACGGCCATTTCTCGGCTCAGACATGAGAAAATCTTGGCCTCCAGGCTGTCCATGGAAATCTCCCAGCTCCCGCTCAACGCGCTGCGCGGCTGGATGTTCGCCTCCTCGCTGACGCTCGTGGAGGCCGCCGCGCGCGGCGTCGGCCTCGCCCTCGTTCCGTCGCCATGTTTCGTCATGAGATCGACTTGGGAAGGATCGCGCAACCTTTCAGGACGGCCGTGCACGCCGGCGGCTATGGGCTGACGCGCCTGATTCGCCCGCGGAGACGCCCTCGATGAGGGCTTTCCGCGAATGGATCCTCGCCGAAATGGGCGCCGCCCGCGCCGTCAATGCAACGTTTCGGCGACGCGCTTGAGCTTGTCGGGATTGCGCGTGACGTAGACGGCGACGACCCGATCATTCTCGATCTGCAGGGCGGTGGTTTGCAGAACCTCGCCGCCTTCCATGGTGACGAAGCCCGGCAGGCCGTTGACGAAGCCATAGCGCACGAGGCGGGATCGGTTCGCGGCGAACACCGGCGCAAATCGTTCGAACAGACCCATCGCACCGTCGATCCCGATGACGGGTGCGCCGTGCGCCGTCGCCTTGCCGCCGCCGTCGGCGTAGACGGCGACGTCTGCGGCAAGCAACCCGCGCAAGCGGTCCATCTCGCCGTCTCGTGACGCGGCGAAGAACGCTTCCGCGATCTCCAGGCCTCGTTGCTTCGGCACCGGATAGCGCGGACGATCGGCGCGCACGTGGGCGCGGGCGCGGCTGGCGAGTTGCCGACATGCCGCCGGGTCTCGTTCGATCGTGGCCGCGACCTCGTCGAAATCGAGACCGAACACGTCGTGAAGCAGAAAGGCGGCACGCTCCAGCGGCGACAGACGATCCAGCGCCATCAACAGCGGCAAGGTGACGTCGTCCGCGCCTTCCTCTCCCGATTCGACGACGGGCTCCGGCAGCCAAGTGCCGACATAGTGCTCGCGCTCGCGGCGCATTGACCTCAGGCGGTCGAGACACAGGCGCGTAACGACTCTGCGCAAGAACGCCGCCGGCTCGCGCACGGATTTGCGATCGACATCGAGCCAGCGCAGAAACGCGTCTTGCACCACGTCTTCCGCATCCGCGACCGAGCCGAGCATGCGGTAAGCGACACGGATCAGGCCCGGCCGCAGCGGACCGAACACAGCGGCGGCGTCCTGGTGGGGCGTCCGTTCCATCACGCCGCCTCGCCCGGCGCGCCGGCGGCCGGGAACAGCACCGTCGGGTCGCCGTCCATCCAGACGTTCTCGATATTCATCTCATCGATGACCCACCGGCGCCCATGCCGTGACATCTTCATCGCATAGATGTTCTTGAGAAGCAGATGGCGGCTATGATCGCCGATCGGCAAATGCTGCGCTTCCACCAGCGCGAACAGGACGGCTGTTTCACCATCGAAGGAGACGATGCGCGGATTTGTGACCGAGTGGGTCGTGTCGAGACCGCCGACGGCGGAGAAGACCGTATCGGTGATGGTTTCCCGGCCTCGGAAGATCGGTAATGTGATTCCGAGCCGCCCCGCCGGCTGTGTGAAATCCAGCGCGGCATCGGCCGAGAAGGCCGATTCGAAGAGTGCGCGATCGTCCAGGTCCTGCCCGGCGGCGAAGCGATAGAGCGCATCGACGATCTCGGCGCGGTCCTGCGGCGGGACCACCAAATCGTCTGTCGAGGAGGTCGGTTCTGATTTCATCGGCTCGTTCAAGTCGTCGAGTGGATCGATTCAGTGGCCCGGTCCGCGATCAGCGTCCTCGCAATCACCGCAGGATCGATCAGCTCGCCTTCGGTGGAACGGGTTCTGGACCGGCTTCGGTGCCGTCGACCCGCCCGGCTCGTGCGGCCAGATCGATGCTCGAGCTTGCCAGCAACGCGTCGGCTGTGCCACCGGCGGGCGGATAGATGATCTGCGTGTTGATCAGCCGCTTCACCGCCTTTCCCTCTTCGCCGGTCTTCTCGACCAGGCGTTCCCAGCCTTGCGTAAGGACCGCGCCGGAGCGACCGAGATCGAGGCACGTCACATAGCGCAACTGCGCATAGGGCACCGGCGGCAGGCCGAGCAGATCGCGCGCCGCGTTCTCGCCGGCGACGCGGCCGAGCTGGTTCGCGTGCTGGCACGACTGCAGCGTCCGATGGCCGTCGCCGGTATCCGCCGACGCGGCATCGCCGGCAACGAAGATGCCCAGCGCGGCCGGCGCCGCGAGCGCGGCGTCGACGACGACCCGGCCCAACCGGTCCCGCTCGCCGGGAACCTGGGCCGCAAATGGCGCCGCCGCCATGCCGGTTGCGAGCACCACGGCGTCGGCGACGGTCGCGCTCCCGTCGGCGAAGCTCACGCGGTCTGCCGCCAAGGCCTGCACGCTCGCGCCGAGGCGCAGCTCGACATTGGCGGCCGCGAGCGCCGCCTCGATTTCGGCCCGCGGCCCCGGGCCGAGCTCCGGCCCAACGGTCTCGGCGCGATCGATCAGGACGATGCGGGCGCCCTCGGCCGCCCCCGCGGCGCCGTGCGCCGCGAGCCGGTCGCGCAGCTCGAGAACGAGCTCGATGCCGGTGAAGCCGGCACCGATGACGACGATCGTCGGCGCGGCGACGTTGGCGGCAATCTCGCGCAGGCGGCGGTCGAAGGCGATCGCGTCCGCCTGAGTGTCGACCGAAAAGGCCGTTTCAGCGCCCGGGACCGGCGGCCGACGCATGCGGCTGCCGGTCGCGACGACCAGGCGATCATATGCGAGACGGTCGCCGGCGGCGAGCGTCACGGCTCTTGCGGTGGTGTCGAGCCCCGCCGCCTCGCCGCGCACGAAGTTCACGCCGACCTTGCGCAGGAGCGGTAGGACGTCGACCGCGAGTGTCTCGGGCTTTGCCTCATAGAGGCGTGGCCGGATGACGAGCGCGGGCTCGGGCGATACCAGGGTTACGTCGACTTCCGGGCCAGCGACTCGCCTGGCCGCGACCGCGGCCCAGAAGCCGGCAAAACCGCCGCCGATGATCAATATCGTGTCAGGCATGATGTCTCCTTCCGCGCGCGCCGTCCCGGCGCGCATCCGCCGCGTGATGGTGAGGGGATTTCTGGAGACATGACGAAGCGGAAACGCGGCTTGTGACATCGACCGCGAAATTTTCCGACCTGTACGAGATCTCGGAGGAGCTCAGCGCGGCAGTGCCATCGATATCAATTGCGGCCGCGCGACGAGCTCCCGCGTCCAATTTTGCCAGCGTCGGTTCGAAATTTCACCGGAGGCTCGGCATCGTCATGACGAGCGAGGCTGAGCAATCGATGCGCAATCTCATGCGCCCGTGGGGCGGGATTGCTCGCTTCGCTCGCAAGGACGGCGGCCCATCGCGGGGCGTGCCCTCACCACCGGTAACGCAGCGTGCCGATGCCGGCATAGGTCTGCGCGCCGGCCGCGAGCTCGCCCTCGAATTTCGCGCCCAACGTCCATTGCGGCGTGAGGAAGAGCTGCGCCGCCGCGGTGGTGAGCGCGGAGTCGCGCGGCACCGGCGCGCCGTTGACCGTGAAGCTCGCGCCGGGGAGCGCCTGGAAAGCCGCGCTCAGCGCCGGGTTGCTGACGAAGTCGTGGGCCCAGGCGAGGCGGCCTGACAGCACCAGCGGCATGCTCCCAAGCAAGGTCGGCGCGTCGAAGCGTGAGCCGAGCTCGGTGCGCACGTCGGTTGCGTTCATCGCCGCGACGTTGAGCCCGAAGCCGCCGCCGGTCTGGTCGGTCTCGCCGTAGGCCGGCGTCTTGAAATCCTGGAGCTGGACGGCGCCATAGGGCGTCACGCCCAGGGTCGGCAGCACGGCGACGCGATAGCCCCCTTCGACGCGCGCCCCATAGCCCTGCCCGACGAAGTCCGCCTTGAGCTGATCGCCTAATGCGAAGCGGCTGGTGGTGAACCAGTGATTGCTGAAAGAGAGTGCGCCGGCGACATAGGCCGGGCCGAACCGCGAGATGCCGTAGGCGCCGACCTGCAGCGCGTCGCTGCGTCCGGTGCCGAGCGCGTTCGCGAGGCTCCAACTGGTGCCGGCGCCCGCGAGCGCGAAACCGACGCTCGTGTCCGCCGTCACGCGATAATCCATGCCGCCCGCAAAGCCATAGGTGCTCGCCGTGATGTTGCTCGATCCGGCCACCGCATTGCCATTGGCAGTGTTGGCGCCGCCATAGGCCGAGCCCCAGGCGCTCCAGCGCTGCGCGAAGCTCGGGGGCGGCGCCTTGGTCAGGATTGCCGCATAGGCGCGCGCGACGTCGGGCGGCAGGCTGGTCTGCTCGTCCGGCGCGAAACCGAGCCCTGGCCCGACGCCGCTGCTGTTGCCGCGCCCATTGGCGAATGGATCGAGCATCAGGTCGAGAAACTCGTTGGTCAACTGAAACGCCGCGTGCTCGGCGCCGGTCGCGACCTCGCCGTCGAATTGCGGCAGCCCGGAGCCGCTCAGCGCAAACAGGGGCAGGAAATTCGCCGGCAGCGTGCCGCCGGAATTGAAGAAATTGTCGATCGCGCTCGCGACATTCTGCTGGTTCTGATTGAGGCCACCCCCGCCGCCGAGGTTGGCCGTGAGGTTCAACAGCACGTCGGTCGACGTGTAGGTGAGCGTGCCGCCGAAGCCCGGCGCATTGAGCGCCGTGAAGCCGGTGAACTGGCCGCTGCGGCTCCCGAGATCGAGGACATCGTAGGTGGTCTTGCCGTTGTAGAGACCGGGCGCCAGGAACCCTTGCACCACGCCGTTGAGCGTCGCGGTGCCCACGACCGTGGCGCGCGATGCCGTGGTCGGGTTCAGGTTCACCAGATAGGCCGCCCCCGGCGCAAAGGTGAGGTTGCTGTCGATGGTCATCACCGTGCCCGGCGTGCCGGGCGTCCCGGGCGCGAGCGTGCCGCCCGCATTGACGTTGACCGACGCGAACGTGCCGGTGCCGGCGAGCGTTCCGCCATTGACGTTCCAGGCCTGCGCCTGGCTGAACGTCCCGGTCGTGTTCCACACGCCGCTCACGACATTGAAGGTGGTGAAGCCTTGATACTGCGGGCCGATGGTCGACAGATTGAAATTGCCCGAGCCGTTGCCGCCGAGTTGGAATGTGTCGGCGCCGGCGCCGACCACGTTGCCCTGAATGTTGAAGCCCGGCCCGAGCGTGAGCGTGTTCGTGCCTGAGGCGAATGCAATGGCCGTGCCGCCCGTGCCGATGATGGTGCCGGAGTCGAAGACGCTGACCGACGGCTGGCTGACCAGGACAATGCCGGCAGCAGCCGAGATGGTGCCCGTATTGCTGATGCCGCCGCCGAAAGTGGCGACGCTGCCCACGCCAATTCCGGTCCCAACCGCCGAGATCGTGCCGCCATTGATGATGCTGCCCGCGAAGGTCGAGATACCAACGATGACGATGCCGCCCGCACTCGTTGCGATAATCTTGCCGGTGTTGATGACGCCACCGCCGAAGGCCGCAACGTTATCGACGATAATACCGTTCTGGCCCGTTATCGTGCCGTTGCTGCTGACATTGCCGCCAAAGGTCGAGATGGATCCGACCCCGATGCCCAACGACGTGGCCGAGCTGACCGACCCGGTGTTGGTGATGCCGCCCGCAAAGGTCGAGATGAGGACGACCTCGACACCTTGGGAATGGGCCGTGATCGTACCGCCATTGCTGATGCTGCCCGCGAAGGTCGACATGGCGCCGATGAACATGCCGACGCGGGCGCTCGAGCTGATCGTGCCGGCGTTGGTGACGCTACCGCCGAAGGTCGAGATGTTGCCCAGAATAAAGCCGGTGCTGTGAGCCGAGATCGTGCCGTTATTGCTGACGTTGCCGGCAAAAAACGACATCGTCCGGACCGAGATGCCGTTCGCGTTGGCCGTGATCGAGCCGGTGTTGGTGATGCCGTTGAGGAAGGTCGTAATGCCGATCACCGAAATCCCGGTCGCCTGCCCCCCGGTGCCAGGCGCCGAGATCGTCCCGGCGTTGCTGATATTGCCGCCGAAAGTCGAAACGCCGACGACGAAAATGCCGTCGCCGCTGTGTGACGTGATGCTGCCCGCATTGGTGACGCCGCCGCCGAAGCTCGTGACGGTGCCAACAAAAATGCCCGTGCCGTGTGCCGCGATCGTGCCGGTGCTGGCGTTGCTGATATTGCCGGTGAAGGCCGACAGCCCCTCGACGACAATACCGATGCCGGCGCCCGCACTGATTGTGCCGGTGTTGGCAACGCTGCCGGTGAAGGTCGAGACGGCACCGATAAGAAGGCCAGTGCCGTGAACCGCTATCGTGCCGTTGTTGCTGACGTCGCCGGCGAACGTCGAAACGAATTCGATGCCGATGCCCTCGCCCGATTGAATCGTGCCATTATTGGTGAGACCGCCGCCGAACGTCGTAAGGTTGCCGACGACGATGCCTGCGCTCTTGGCCGACAGCGCACTGCTGTTGGTGATTCCGCCGGTGACCAAAGCATTTGTGACCTCGATACCGACACCGGCTACACCGGCGGACCCGGGCGCGGCGATGGACCCGGCATTGATGATCGCGCCGTTGATCGTGCTGTTGTTGATCGTAATGCCGATGTTGGTAGGAAACGCCGCGCCGGCGTTGATGGTGCCGGTCGCCGTGTTGGTGACGTCGCCGGTTACCGTCGAGCTCTGAATGTTGATGCAGTTGATCGCGCCGGAATTGGGCACCGGCCCGGTCGAAATGCCGACATCGTTGATGCCGCAGGTGCCGGCCAGCGCCGGCGCTCCGCCGCCGACGAGCAGCGCCGCGATCGAGGACGAGGCGAGCAGCAACCCCCCTCTGCGGCGGCCGATGCGTATTTGCATTGCAACGCTTCCCTCGCTCAACTCATGGCAGCAACGGGCCGCGCCGCTGCGTTGCGGCTGGCCGCCTCACCCCACCACGCTGCGAGAGACGGCACTTTGCCGAGCGTCCCATTCGCGGGAACGGCAAGAAAAACGACCGGGTCCTGTGGCCGATCGGCAACAGCTGGTCCGCGAGCGGCACTCCATTTAGGGATTTGGCGCGGGTGCAATGTGTAGTCTTGTCGTCACATAACTGAGGTGCCATGGATCGCGTGGGTGTGGCCGCATGACTGAGATGAATGCCGATGACGGAATGCGCGACGAGGGCACGAGCGAGTGGCGCAAGCTCCACCAACCCGCCTGCAGGGCCATGACCATCCCAGCGACCATCCCAACGACCATCCCGACGGCCATCCAATGACCGCCCCTTGGTTCGACTCCGCCGCCGGCGCGCGCGGCTTCGCCCGTTTTCGCGAGATCGCGGCTGGCGCCGCCGAAACGAGGGTCCCCGGCGCGATTGAGGATTTTCGCATGCGCTCGGCGACCCGCCATCTCGGGTCCGCCGCTTTGGTCGACATCACCATCTCGCCGGTGATCTACGACCGTACGGCCTCCGTCGTTGCACGCGCCGGCATCGATCATCTGATGCTGACGATGTACCTCGCGGGCGGATGTGCGTTCAGCGCGGGACGCCGCGCCATTACGGCACGCCCCGGCGACATCTTCGTCGTCGATTACAGCGAGCCGAATGCCTCGCGATCGTATTCAGACGACCGCTCGACCCGCGCCGTCAACCTGCTCGTTCCGCGATCGCGCCTCGCGCCGCTGCTCGCCGCGCCCAACGCGGCGCAAGCCTCGCTGATCCGGCGCGAGACGGCGTCAGCCCGCCTGATTCGCGAGCATATGCTGGCGCTCAACGACGCGCCGCCTGGTCTCGCCGCGTCCGAGATCGACGGCAAGGTTCGCGAGCTCACCCATCTCGCCGCACAAGCTCTGGGGCCGGGCGACCGGGACGGCGCAGACATTGCCGGACAGGCGTTGCTGTCGAGCATCAAGCGCCACATCGAGCAGCACCTCGTCGCGCCGGCCCTCGGCGTCGACGATTTGTGCCGCCGCTTCGGGCTGTCGCGCTCGGCCCTCTACCGGCTGTTCGAGCCGGAGGGCGGGCTGGCGGGCTACATTCAGGAGCGCCGTCTCATCCGCGCCTACGCACAGCTCACCGCGCCCGAGACGCGGCACCGGCGCATTCTCGATATCGCGATCGAGAGCCGGTTCGCGAGCGACGCGACCTTCGCGCGCGCCTTCCGGCGTCAGTTCGGCGTCACGCCGCGTGACGTCCGCGCCCTTGCCGACGGACAGGATCTCGCCCCGCTGCGCTGGCTTGCCGAGCTTCGGTGACTTCGCCTGATTCCCGCTATTGCGGATATCTCCCCGCCTCCGCCTCGCCCCGCGGCTTGTGGAAGACGTAGGGGACGCTGCCTGTTTCATCATTGTGACCGAAGCGAAGCAGTCTCGGTCCGCAATCTTGCGTCTGACACCTCTATGCCGCCTGCGCGCCGAGGAAGCGCGGTTCGAGCGCGTCGACGAACGGGAAATACTTCAGCCATGGTTGCGCTTCCCGAATGACCCGCTGAACGGACGGCCGGCCCACCAGCCGCTCGAAGTAGGCGGCGAGCGCCGGATAGGCGGCGCGGTATGGATGGACCGCCTCGACGTAAAAGAGAGCCGGCATGGCGGCGCAGTCCGCCATCGAGAACGCATTGCCGGCGGCCCAGGTGCGCTCGGCCATCCGCCGATCCAGCATCGCGTAGGCGATGTCGAGCGTGGCGCGGGCCTCGTCGACACCGACCGGATCCTTGGCGTTCTCGGGTCGCATCCGATCCGACACGAACTTCTGCATCGGCGTCTGGACATAGAGATCGAAGAAGCGGTCCCACAGCCTTACCTCGCGGGCCGCGTCGCCATCGGCCGGGATCAGGACGGCCGAACCCGGGTGATGGGCCTGAAGGTAGTCGATGATGATCGAAGTCTCGGGCAGGACGAGGTCGCCATCCTGCAGCAGCGGCATCTTGGCGATCGGCCACAATTCCACGTATGCCTTGTTGTCCCGCGGAAGCCCATTGATCTGCACCGGGCGGAACGGGGTTTCGGCCTCGTAGAGGGCGACCAGCACTTTCCAGCAATAGGAGGCGAGCGGGTGCATATGCAGGGTCAGGGTGGGTTGGTCAGTCGGCATCGCCGGTCTCCTCTTTCGGTAGGTTGTCGAGATAGGCATTCAGACGGGCCAGCCGGTGCTCCCATTCGACGCGTCGGGCATTGACCCACTGCTCTGCCAAGGCCCGCGCATCAGGCTCGATCGAGCACATCCGCACCCGTCCGATCTTCTCCGAGCGTACGAGCCTGGCGGCCTGCAACACCCGAGGTGCTGCATGGCCGCCGGCAGCGACATCGGTAGCGGCCGGGCGAGCTCACTCACCGCTGCCGGACCGCGGCTGAGCCGTTCCACCATCGCGCGTTGAACAGACGGTCAAGATCGGGCGATTGGTTGAGCATGTGCCTAACATCATTTTGCCAACAGTTAGGCAATAGCTTCAGCTTTGGTATTTTTGTGGCCAACCACCCTCCTCCGCTCGCCGGGAACGACGGTGAGCAGGTCAGCGTCGCTGACGGTCATCTCGAACGATGGGTTGGCCCGGCCCCTCGACCGCCTCGCCGTCTCGGCGCAAGGTAAGCCTGAACTTGCAACAGTCGAGGTGCGGCATGGAGATGGCGTATCGAGAGCGGTGGCAGGCTGAGATTGCCGCGCTGCAAAGGATCTTGTCCAGGTTCGACTTGAAATTGGAGCGCAAGTGGGGAAAGCCATGCTACACGACGGCTGGCAAGAACGTCGTCATCATTCAGGGCTTCAAGGAATATTGCGCGCTCGGCTTCTTTCAGGGTGCGCTGCTCGAGGACCGCAAGAAGCTGCTGGTGCAGCTCGGACGGGTGCAGGCGGCGCGGGTGATGAAGTTCACCAGCGCCAAGGAGATCGCGACGAAGGCGGCCACCATCGAGGCCTACGTGCGCGAGGCGGCGGCGGCCGCGAAGGCCGGAAAGAAGGTGGAGACGAAGCCGCGCGAGCTTCCCGTGCCCGCGGAATTGAAGCAGAAATTTCGCGACGATCCGCGGTTCCGGCGCGCCTTCGAGGCGCTGACGCCGGGCCGGCAACGGGGATACCTTTATCACTTCGCCGGAGCGAAGCAGTCCGCGACGCGGACCGCGCGGATCGAAAGGGCGATGCCCGCGATCTTCGCAGGCCGCGGCTTCCTGGAGCGGCGATAGATGACGAAACCGTCGATGCGCACGCGCCCACTCCCACGCGATGGTTTCAAGTCATCGCAACGCGCTGATTTTTCGGCGGGCCGCTCGTTCGATGACGCTGGCGACCTCACGCGCATGGGAGACGTGGACCAAATGGCTGCCATTGATCTCCACCACCTCGGCGCCTGAGCGCTGGTACATCCAGCGCGCGAGTTGGGGGTTGAGCGCGTGATCTGCCGTGGCGATGATCCCATAGCTGAACTTGTCGTGCCATGCCGCGACTGTCACCGGCGCGTCGAAAGCGGCCGCCGCCACCGGCATCTGCGAGTTTGCCATGAACCTTGCTTGCGCGGGCGGCAGATCGGCCGCCACATCGGCCGCAAATTTGTTCGGATCGATGAAGATGAAGCCATCTTTGGTCGGTTTGAAATCGCTGCTCGGCACACGCCCCGGCATCGAGGCGGCCAGCTTGCTGGTCGTCTCGCCGACGTCCGGCTGCAATGCCGCAACGTAGACAAGCGCTCGCACTTTCTGATCAGCGCCGGCGACCGTGATTATGGTGCCGCCATAACTGTGACCGACCAGCACGACCGGTCCGTCTTGCTGGTCGATGACGCGCGACGTTGCGGCAACATCATCGGCAAGGCCGGTAAGCGGCTGCTGAACGACGCTCACGTGGTACCCGTCTTCTGTCAGGATGTCGTAGACGCCTCGCCACGCTGAGCCGTCAGTGTTGGCGCCGTGCACGAGCACGATGTTTTTCACAATCGCAGGCTCCTCGGATCTGGCCTCCAGCGCCTGGCTGCTGGCGATTGCCGCAGCTGCGAAGCCGATAAAAAGCCTGAGCGCGAGGGACATTTGGTTTTTCAACATTGCGTTTGCCACCATGAGGTCTTCGATTGGATCTCGACTCACAAAGGTCGAAGCCGGCTGAACCCCGGCGCCCCCACCATCGCGGCTTCGACCTCCCGGCGCAGCTCGGCGACGCAAGACGTGCGCAGGTGGGCTTCCAGGTCGTCGAGACTCTTCCAGCATTCGTCGACCGCGAAGCCGCCAGCGGCCGCCGGATCGCGGTGCGGCCGATAGGCCAGAACACCAGGCTGCCGTCGCGCGGGCGCAACCGCCTTCTCGAAGGCTTGCTCAACCCGCGCCTGAGCGTCTTCGCGCACCTGGGATCGGGCGATCATGGCGAACGGGATCGCGCGATTGCCGAGCTGGGTTGCGAAGGCGCCGACGCTGGCGGAGACGTCATCGAGATCGGTGGTCGTGGCCATCGCACGCTCCTACTTCTTTCCCGAGTCATTCAGGACGACCGACCCGGTCTCCACCAGCGATTTCAGATTGGAGATGATCTTCGGCCAGCCGCCCGACACCGCCCCGATCAACTTCGAGGGCTCGCGCTCGATCGTGTGCACGATGGAGAGCTTCACCGCCGACCCCATCGGCTCCAGTTCCATCGTGCAGAGCGATTCGCCCTCGGCCTTCAGCTCGGGAATTTTCTCGTGGCGCCAGCGGATCACCAGGCGCTTTGGCGGCTGGGCCTCGACGATCTCGCCCGCATCGGTGATGCCGCCGTCGCTCGATACCATCTTCCACGAGGACCCGGCCGTCCACTTGCTTTCGCAGTGCATGCCGAACCAATACTGCTTCATGAACTCCACGTCGGTCGTCAGTGCCGACCACAGCTTTTCGGGTGTTGTGCGGATGTAGGTGACGTAGTGGAACGTTGATCTAGTCATCGACTTTCTCCAGTCGTTGTTTCAGCTTCGCAAGGGCCTTGAGGCGCGGCTTCTCGAACTTGGCAATCCACCGCTCGTAAATTTCCTGCAACGGCACCGGGTTCAGAAAGTGCAGCTTCTCGCGACCGCGCCGCACCGTGGCCACCAGGTTCGCCGCCTCGAGCACGTCGAGGTGTTGCGTCACGCCCTGGCGCGTCATGTCCAGGTGCTCGCACAGCTCGTTGAGCGTGCGGCCGTCGTGTGCATGGAGCACATCCAATAGCTTGCGCCGGTTCGCATCGGCGAGCGACTTGAAGAGGAGGTCGGCGTCATGGCGGCGGTCGGTCATGGTCACGACATGCAAGTAGTTACTTGCCTGTTTATATGCAAGCAATCACTTGCCTGTCAAGAGGCGACCGGGTCGGATTTTTTGGTCAACAGGTCATCGACGGCCGACGACCGGTCGTGGTCCTGGCGAGCGACCATGAAGGCGCGACCGCAAGGGGGCGCCCTGGTCGAGCAGCTCGGCCATGCGCCGGTCACTCTCGGCAGGATCGCGGAAGGCGGGCAGCTCGTGCAGGTGCGGGACGGAAGGAGCAGCAACGGAGTTGCGACCCTAGCGGCAATCAAGAGATGGAGCTCGTCTCGAGGTGGCGTGTCGGAGCACGACCGTCGCGGCGCGTCAGAACGCCGCCGTCGAAGGCGGCTTCGACCTGCCGCCGCTGATGCTCGCCACGGACGAGGTCGAGTCCGCCGTGCTGGGCACACTGACGCCGGAGCGAGACACGCCCTTTGCCGCGACCTCCGGCGGAGCTTGAATGACAGGCGCCGCGGCCGCCAGGATATCCTCGGCTCGCTTGTTTCGCGGTGGATAGATGCGCCGGCAATTGATCGTTTGCTTGGTCGCTTTCGCGGCGGCGCCGCTGGCGATCACCTGGCGATCCCAGCCGGTCGTGTAGACCGCACCCCAGGGGCCGAGATCGAGAATCGTGGTGTACCAATCGATGCGCAAAGGCAGCATCGGCTCGTCGAGCAGGTCGGCGGCGACGTTGTGACCGGCAAATCGTCCCATCGGTCGGCCATGTTGGCAGGACATGACCGATGCGTGATCCCGGTCGACCTGTGCGCACGCGGCGTCGCCGGCGGCGAAGACATCCGGCACGCCAATGACGCGCATGAATTCGTCGACCGCGAGCCGGCCGAACCTGTCACGCGTACCCGGAAGCGTTTGCGTCAATGGATTGGCCCGCATGCCTCCGCACCAGATCACCGTGGCGGCATCGATCTTCTCGCCGCCATCCAATGTGACGCCGTTCGCTTCGACGCCGGCGATGCCGACGCCGGTTCGTCGCTCGATCCCAAGGCTGGACAGCGCCTCCTCGATGAAAGGACGGGCGCTGTCTCCCATGTCGGAGCCGACGTGCGGAAGCCGATCGGCGACGATGACCCTGATGGGTTCTGACGACTTGGAGTGCTCGCGCACGCGCCGCAGGCGCTGCGGGAGCTCCGTCGCCGTCTCGAGGCCGGTCAGCCCGGCCCCGATGACCACCGCGGTGAATTGGCCCGGCGCCGGAGCCCGGCTGCCCAACAGGTCGATATGCCGCGCCAAGCGCGCCGCCGCCGCGTAGGTGTCGACGTCGAAGGCATTTTCGGCAAGGCCGGGAATCGGGGGCCGCACGAGCTCGCTGCCCAATGCGATCACGAGGCGATCATACGCAAGCTCGCGGACCCCCTCGCCTCGCACCAAGATGCGATGGCCGGCCGTGTCGATGCGGATGGCTTCGCCATGCACGACGCCGACGCCGATCGGCGGCAGGACGTCGCAGAGCGGGACGCAGACGTCGCTCAGATCCGCCTCGTAATTGCGAACCCGAATGTTGTGATAGGTCGTGCGCTCGACCAGCGTGATCTCGACCTCGCCTTCGGCCTTTTGCTCGGCAACTTTGCGCGCGGCGCCGACGGCGCTCCACAGACCCGCGAAACCACCGCCGAGAACCAGTATCTGCTTCTTCAAGGTCTGCTCCGACGATTCAGTTGGGATTCGCCTGCCGGGCGAGCTGTCTGAATATCTCGTGATCGCTTATAATTCGGTTCTCGACGACCAGCCCATCGCGAAGGATGAAGCGATCGACACCGACGCACTCGAACGGCCCGGTTGGCCCGGTGCCTCTGCCGCTCCATCGGATGAAGGCGACGTCATTTCCATACGCATACTCCTCCACTTTCAGACTGAGGTCGGGCACCAGGCGCATGAAGTCGAGCACCCGCTGCAAGTAGTTGTCGATGCCTCGAACCGTGCCCCAACCACCGGGCCAGTGGCCGACCACGTCCGGGCGGACCACGGTCGGCACTCTTCTTCTAGCAACCTCAGGATCGGGTTTCGACCAGAACCGCCGCCAGCTCTCGACCGACCATCCGTCGGCGGCGCGCTGACTCTGGTCTGGGCCGCCCATGACGACTATTCGGGCTTCGACGCCGTCCTGCCGCTCCGAACGCGCCCTTTGGTAGGCCTCGGAGTCGTAGAACGCGCGAGCCTTCTCGGGGCTGTCGAATTCAACGACCGCGACGCGATCGGGACGTTCATCCCCTTCCAGCACCGTTTGCGGTGCGCCGACCGCGAGATATCTTCCGCCTGCCGCCTTCGCGGCCGGGCCTGAAATGGCCGCATACCGTCGGTAGCTTTCGGGGTTCGAGATCTTGAAGCGCGCGATGAGAATTCCGGTCATGACTTTCTCCCTCAGGCTGCAGTCGATCGATTGAGTCTGGCTGTCGATTGCTCCGGTGCCGATTGCCGCAGCGAAATCTACGCAGCCCGCTTCGGCCGCGCAGGCGATCGAGCGCGGGAACCGAGCACCCATTGCGCTCGGTGGCATAGTCGCAATCTGGTGGCGGGCGCGGTTACGAAAAATGTTTAAGATCGAAATGCTGTGCTAAGATGATCTAATCAGTTCCAGCGGTGGTACGCGCGACGGCACCGACCGACAGGGCTACTCGACCAAATTTGCGATACGCCGATTCAGCATGCCGGGGGAGCTGCCGGTCAAACGGCGGCTTTCGCGAACGAGATGAGCCTGATCGGAATATCCCGCCTCGAGAGCCAGTACGGCAGTGCTTTCCAACGACTTTGCCGCCAAGTGAAGGTACCGCTGATGCCTGAGGATGCGGTCCAGAGTCTTCGGCCCGTAGCCGAACGCCTCATCGAAACGGCGACGCAATGTCCTTTCGCTCGTTCCGAGAGCGCGGCTGAGCCATGAAAGAAGCGGCGCGCCGGCCGGAGCGCCGCCCGCGACCAGCCGATATGCCGCCGCCATCGCCGGATCGGCGCATATAGTGGCAGGTCTCATCTGGCGCACCACGGTTACAAGCGACCGGACGAGCCGGTCGACGTTCCCGTCATCGACGACTTCTGCCGCAGCCCGGCGCGCGCGAGAGCCCCATAGGCTTTCAAGCTCAGTCCGCTGATCAGTGAGCTGGCTGGCGGCTACTCCCAGCCACGCCGCCGCGGCGGCAGGCCGGAAGCGGAATCCGATCACAAGCGCTCCAGCGGGCATGTTTTCGGTAAGCGCCTGCGTGTCCGGGCCGGCGACCCTGAACGCATGGTTGATCCATTGCAGATCTATCGTCGCATCGGACGCAATCGCGATCGATGCCGCATCCTTCTCGGGAAGCCTGTGAACCCAGACCGAGGCGAACGCCTGCGGTCCTGCCGCCGTCATCGGCCAACTGCGAAATGTTCCAACCGCTCGTGCGGGGACCGGATTCATTCGTCGCGCTCCGCGGCCGGGGTTCCAAAGGCCGTTCTACCATTTGCTCGTGCAAAGATCCCGCCTTGCACCGCATCGAACACAAAAGTTCGCGCCCTTTTGGCCGATTCGTTCAATTCAGGCATATCCCGATTGACTAACTTCGCCAACGACGCCGCCAGGCACCGTCTCCCGAAATTCCGGATGAGCGATTACAGAGGAGTAGCACCGTGAGAGCACGATTTGGCATGCTGACGCTCGGCGTCGACGACCTCGAGAAGTCGATGAAATTCTACCGAGACGGCCTCGGTCTGAAGACCGATGGCATCATCGGGCAGCAGTTTGAGCACGGCGCAACGGTCGTCTTCCGCCTCGAAGGCGGCCACGTGCTTGCTCTTTATGCGCGCAGCGATCTCGGGCACGACGCTGGTATCGAGCCGACGCCGCGCAGCTCGACCGAATTCACCATCGGTCACAACGTGTCCAGCGAAGCGGAGGTCGATCAGGTCATGGCTCTGGCCGAGAAGGCGGGAGCGCACATTCCAATGCCTGCCCGCAAGACCTTCTGGGGCGGGTACGCCGGCTACTTCCAGGACCCCGACGGTCATCTCTGGGAGGTCTTGCACAACCCGACCTTCCTACCCGGTGCGTCGATCGATACCCACTAGGGACACCTCGTCCTTGAACAGCTCGCGCAGCGGCTCGACAGCTTCGCGGGCATGTCGCCCGCGCACGCCGACATTCTGATGCGACTTGATCGTGATCGAACGGGCCGCCCGTGAACGGGCACGCCCGACAGGTCGAGGGGCCAAACCGACCGCGCCGCAGGCCATCAATTCGCCGGGTGCGCCGACTTGGCCCACTTCGCCCACTCGTCCGCCTGGACGCGGACGATCAGCTTGTACCCGCCGTGCCGATCCGGCTCGAATACCGATGCTTCGCCCTCGCGCACATCGGACCAGTCCTCCCCGAAGGCATCGACGATATTCGGCTTGTGCGTCACGATCACGACGTTGTTGTCGGCCGGTGGCGGCGTCGCGACGAGCTTGCGAAACGCCGATGCGTGCCGCTTCCTTTCGTCTCCAGAAGCGCTTTCGGCGAGGTCGGGAGCCGCCGTCACGGCGCCGAGGCCGAGCAGAGTCCCGGTGTCGACGGCGCGTTGGACCGTGCTGGTCAGGACCATGGCCACCGGGATATCGAGATCACGCATCGCCGCTCCGATCGATCTCGCCTGTGCGCGACCTTGCGCGTTGAGCGGCCGCTCTCCGGATACGTTCCGGCTCATGGAGTCGGTGCTCGCCTGGTCCGACACGGTCGCGCCGTGGCGAAGGACGATCACGTATCCGCCGAGGCGCAGATCACCGAGCCATGCGGGCCGTTGCGACGGCGGTTGGCCGGCATCGGCTGCCGGCAGGATCGCCAGCAGGGCAAACAGAAAAGATAGTCGAATGCCGGACATGAGATTCTCCTGTTGGTCGCTTGATCGAATGACGGTGCAATAGATGACAGGACTGAGGCGCTTGATGGGCGGCGCACCGATTCGGGTTCGGGTCAGACCATGAGCGCGATGCCGGACACGATGAGCAACGCGTTGACCACGAGCTGGAATTGCCGGTCCGAAAGCCGCTTGAAGATGCGCAGGCCGAACCAGGCGCCGAGCAGGGCCGCCGGAACGAAGGCGAGTGTCGTCCAATCCAGCTGTGCCTGGCTCGACGACGACGGTCGCATCAGCCCGATGGCAAGGAGCGTCACCGGCTGCATGATCAGGATGAACGGCTGATAGACGCCGCGTTGGCGCGCCTTGTCCCAGCCTTTGAGCCCGCACCAGATGGTGACGAATGCGCCCGGAAACCCGGCGAGGCCGCCCGTGATGCCGCCCAGGAATCCCGCACAAGCATCCGACAGGGAGCCCAGGCGCAACGCGTGAACAGGCCGTCGCAACAGAAGGTAACAGCCGTAGGACACGAGCAGGCCGCCCATCACGATCTTGTAGCTCGCCCTTGAGAGATGCAGCAACGCATAGACGCCCGCAGGCACGCCGAGGAAGCCGCCGATCAGGAAGACGCCGAGGCGACGCCAATCGATCGCGTGCCACAGCGCAGCGACGCTGACCATCTGAATCGCAATACTGCAGACGATCATCACGCGGACGGCCTGAAGTGGGCTGTCGACGATGTGGAGCAGCAACGCGCCGCACAACGCCGAGAAGGCAAATCCCACGATGCTCGATATGGTCGAAGCGGCAAAAACGGCGATCAGCACATAAGCGACCTCATGAAGGCCTTGCAAGGTGAACAGGATACCCTCGGCAGCAAGAAAGCCGACGCCGAGGAGCCCAACGGCGGTTGCACCGGTCGGATTCGAACCGGAGGTTTGGCCGAGCCGAACGCTTTGAACCATCTGTTTTGACATGTTCGCTTGCCTTTCGTCGGCGCCGAGCACGCGTACGGTCCGCGATACGTCGTTGCGAGCTGCTGCCGGCCGATGAACCCGCCGAATGGGTGCTCGATCGCGTTGCCGAAGATCGGCCGCTTATGGCGTCAGCTCGAGGATCAGGTTGACCGGAGACTGCGCGACGCGCCGCAGCCTGGAAAATCCCGCGTCGCGCGCGACCTCGCGCAGGCGCTTCTCGCCGGCCTGCGCCCCGAGGCCGAGCCCGACCTCCTGCGACAGCGAATTAGGCGTGCATGCCATGGCCGATGCGGCGTAGTACATGCGGCCGATCGGGTTCAGGTTCTCCTCCAGCCGGTCCCCGGAATAGGGCTCCACCAGCAGCACCTTGCCGTCGGGCTTGAGCGCCTTTCGGCAGCACGCGAGCGCTCCGACCGGATCGCCGAGATCGTGCAGGCAGTCCATGAAGCAGACGAGGTCGAAGTCGCGGCCGACGAACTCGGTGGCGGCCTTGACCTCGAACGCGATGTTGCCCGTCACCCCCTGCTCGGCCGCCCGCTGGCGCGCCGTGGCGATCGATGCATCGTGATAATCGAGACCGATGAAACTCGACTTGGGGAACGCTTGCGCCATCAGAATGGTCGAGGCGCCGTGTCCGCAGCCGATGTCGGCGACCCGGGCGCCGCGCTCGAGACGCTCGACGACGCCATCGAGCGCCGGCAGCCACCGGCTCACCAGATGCGCACGATAACCGGTGCGAAAGAAGCTCTCGGTGCCGCAGAACATGCGATGGTTGTGCGCATGCCAACCCAAGCCTGCGCCCGAGCGGAACGTTTCGACGATCTGATCCTCATCGAGCCAGAACGAGGCGGCGACCTCGAATGCCGGCGCCATGAAAATGGGGCTGTGCTCGAGCGCCAGCACCATCGTCTGCGCCGGCGGCAGCACGTAAATCTGCATCTCGGGATCGTAGGCGACATAGCCGCCTGCAGCCTGGTTGGCGAGCCACTCGCGGACATAGCGTTCGCGAATGCCCGTCGCTTCGGCGAGCGCCGCCGACGTGCAGGCGCCGAGGTCGGCCATCGCCTGATACAGGCCGAGCTTGCGCCCCACATTGATGAGCACGCCGGAAAAGGCCGCGCTCAGGTCGGTGACGACCTGGCCGATGAAGGCTTCGATCTCGCTCGGCGCGGGCGGCGGTATAGATCGCATCATGATCCGGTCCCATTGCGTTCGCATGGCACGGCCGGAGATGGCCGCTCTCGGTGCCGCTGAGGTAGTCGGCAAAAGAGAAGCGGTCTTGATATACTCCGCCAAAGCCTTGCGAGATCGCGCCAATGACGACGGATAGACGCGCCGCGGCCAAGGTGACGGTGCCGACCATCAATCTGGCCAGCATCGTCTATGGCCTCGATGCCTATATGCGCTCGCGCGGGGCTCATGCGAGCGAGGCCTTGCGCCGTGCCGGGCTCGAGCCCGGGGACCTCACCGATCCGGATCGGCGCGTTCCGCTCATCCGCTATCTGGAGCTCTTGGAAATCTGCGCCGACGTCCTTGCGGATCGGCAATTCGGCTTGAAGTTCGGCGCCCGGTACGAGCCTCGCCACGCCGGCGTCGTCGGCAACGTCGCCCTCGCCTCGCGCACGGTCGGCGAAGCCTTCGAGACGATGGGTCGCTATCTGCCGACCATGGTCGACGCAACGGTCCATGGCCTGGAGGTGAGTGACGGTGTCGCGTTCGTTTATTTCTACTACATCGACCCGCTGATGATGTCGTACCGGCAGAAGGCCGATTGGGCGATCGCCTTTGCATGCAACATCATCCGCGTCGGCCTGCGCGATCCAGGTTGGACTCCGCAGGAGGTCCTGCTGCCGCAGCTGGCGGACGAAACGCCGGCGCAACGCCGCGTCCGCGCGGAAGTCATGGGCGACAATATCCGGGTCGGCCATCCCTGGGCCGGCATCCGGTTCGAGGCCGGCCTGCTCGAGCGGCCGATGGCGACGGCCGATGCCATGATCGAGAGCCTGATGCGCCATTACGGCGATCTTCGGCTCGCCGCCTTGCCGGAGCGGCACGGCGAGATCGAGCAGTTGCGCCGCGAGATCGCCCGCTTGCTGGTCAAAGGCGAAAGCGGCATCGAGCACCTCGCCGATGCGACCGGCACCTCGGTGCGAACGCTGCAGCGGCGGCTGAAGGATGCGGGCGTGAGCTACCATGACCTGCAGAACGACGTGCGCAAGACGCTGGCGTTGAACCTGTTGGAAAACGAGACGCTGGCGCTGAGCGAGATCGCGTTTTCGCTCGGCTACTCGGAGGTCAGCGCCTTCAATCACGCCTTTCGCCGTTGGGTCGGCCAATCGCCGGGCGATTATCGCCGACTGCGCGCGGTGACGAGGTCGGCGGCGTCCGCCACGAGTTCGATTTGAATGACTTGTCGAATGACTTGTCGAATGACCTGTCGAATGACCTGTTGAATGACCTGCCTCGGACGGCGGCAAACTCCTGACCCAGGCTCAGGGGGATGCGCTCGAAGGATGGATAGCGGGCTTGCGTAGAACCAAAATAGTGTCGAGCATTACGATTCAGTCGATTTCTGTGAAGTCAGTGTGACAAAAAACGAAGGGGACGGCGTGAGCCGCCGAGTCGGCGTTTGTACGGCCAGTCATCGGGGCGTGAATAGAAGGGATAGATTGAGCTTCCGCTTGCCTACTGGACGCGGACGCTCGATACTGACGCGAGACAAGGAGGAAAGGTCGGTAAGGTCATAGGATTGCTTACCGTTGCGTGGCGGCAGATCGAACGAAGCCAAGTTGACCGAACGAAGCCAGCCCGACTGATCGAAGCCGCCCCTTCCGAACGAAGCCAATGCGCCCGAACGAAGCCAATCCGCCCGAACGAAGCCAATCCGCCCGAACGAAGCCAATCCGCCCGAACGAAGCCAATGCGCCCGAACGAAGCCAGACGCGAAGCAACTTGGCAGAACAAAGCCAGCATCGAAGGTCAACGATATCAAGTCAGCGCAGATCGCGTTCATTTTGGCCGAACGAACCTAGCCGGATAACATCAGCAATTTCAATGGCCGTCGCCCGGGAGGACCGGCCGACAAACCAAGGCCAGAAAGTCATGTGGTTCAGTGAGGCCTCGGCGATCTGTCTGCGCTCCCGCCTCGTGTCCAATTTTGGCAACGTCACCTAACTGGGATAACAGCAGCAATTTCAACTGCTGCCAGCGAGGCTGGCGGAACAAAAAAGAGAAAGTCGTGTGATCCGAGTAGGCCGCCAGCGGCCGGTCAGGCCCTGCCCGTATCCAATTTTGGCAGAACATCCCAACTGGGATACCACGAGGAATTTCAATAGCTGATTGCCACGATCAGCGATCAGCGCGAGCGAAACGAGCCGATCTCGTCCGATCGACGCATGAGATTGCGGATCGAGATTGCTTCCCACTCGATCGTTCTAAGCGATGATAACGCGCTGATTTATCAGCGCAATTTTTTTCGCTATGCGGCAAAGAACCGACTCGCCGATCCGTCAAAAATTCGGGCTCTTGAATTCAAAAGCGAATTTCGCCGATTTCGAATCTGCTCGGTTTCAGGGACTATCTGGTATCGATCGGTGGATTTTCGCGGATTCTGCGAGAATAACTGACTGGACCGGACCGGGAAAAAAGACCGCCAGCCCCCCGGCAGCGACGATCAACTGGATGAAAATCGCACCATCGGCTATCTGACAGCATGTTTTTATCCATTGCCACCACCCACCGGCCTGCGACCGACCTAGGATACCTGCTGCACAAGCATCCCGGGCGAGTGCACGCGATCGAGCAGACGTTTGGCAAGGCCTGGGTATTCTATCCCGAGGCCGGCGACGAGCGTTGCGAAGCGGCGCTGATCCTCGATGTCGACCCGGTTGGCTTGGTTCGGGGTAAGGGACAAGCGCAGGGCTTGCTCGATCAGTACGTGAACGACCGTCCGTATGCGGCGTCATCCTTTCTCTCGGTGGCCTTGAATAAGGCATTCCGGACGGCAATGACTGGCGTCTGCAACGCGCGGCAGGAACTCGCCGATAGCGCCATGCCGCTCGAAGCCGTAGTTACGCCCCTACCGATGCGCGGTGGAGAGAAGTTGGTCCGGCAGCTCTTCGAGCCGCTGGGATGGAGCGTTGATATCGATCCGATCGTCGGGCCGGACACAGGCTCAGTTAGTAAGCTCTATGCGCGAGTGAAGCTGGCGGGAGTTGCCCGTCTCAGTGCTCTTCTCAATCATCTGTATGTGCTGATTCCAGTGCTGGACGACGCCAAACATTATTGGGTCGGCGAGGACGAAATCGACAAGCTGCTCAAGCGCGGCGAGGGTTGGCTCGATCAACACCCGGCGAAGGAATTGATTGTGCGCCGCTACCTTCGCCACCGCGGCATTCTGGCGCGTGCCGCCCTCGAGAGGCTGGCACCAGAGACGCAAGAGGAGGCCATCGAGCCTGGAGCACGGGTTGCGCCCGAGGACGCACTGGAAGCACCGATCCGCTTGAACGATGAACGGATGGCAGCCGTCGTCGAAGCGCTCCGCGCGGCCGGCGCCAAGACGATCGCTGATCTGGGCTGCGGCGAAGGCAAGTTGCTTCATCGCCTCCTGCGCGAGCGGTGGGCGGAGCAGCTGATTGGCCTTGATCCAGCAGCACGTGAACTGGAGTGGGCGGCAAAGCGATTGAAGCTTCATCTCCCGGGCGGCCCGCCGGAGGGACGTGTGTTGCTCCTGCATGGCTCCTTGACTTACCGGGATGACCGATGGGCCAACGTGGATGCCGCCGCACTCGTCGAGGTCATCGAGCACTTAGATCCGGATCGCTTGCCGCTCGTCGAGCGCGTGGTGTTCGGCGAGGCGCGTCCGGCAACCGTGGTGGTGACGACTCCGAACGCGGAATACAATTCGCTCTTTCCAAACTTGGCAGCCGGCGCTTTCCGCCATCCTGATCATCGATTCGAGTGGACTCGTATCCAATTCGAAGCTTGGGCAGAGAAGGTCGGATCGACTTATGGCTATCGGCCAGCATTCGCCGGCATCGGGCGGCCAGATGCAGCGCTTGGCGCACCGACGCAGATGGCGGTCTTCACCCAATGAGTGCGGCCGATAAGAACATTCAGCTCCCCGATTTCTCGCTCGTCGTGCTCATCGGCTCGACGGGTTCGGGAAAATCGACTTTCGCAGCGAAGCACTTCCTGCCAACGGAGGTGATTTCATCGGATTATTGCCGCGCCCTTGTGTCCGATGATGAAACGGACCAAAGCGTCACTGCCGATGCTTTCGAGCTGGTTCGCGAAATCGCGGGAAGGCGGCTGAAGCGTCGGAAGCTAGCGGTCGTTGACGCCACCAACGTCCGTCCGGCGGATCGCAAAGGTTGGATCGAGTTGGCTCGCCAGTGGCACGCACTGCCCGTCGCCATCGTGTTCGATCCCGGCATCGACATTTGTATCGAGCGTAATAAAGCGCGGCCCGACCGTGCTTTTGGCGGCCAGGTCGTCCAAAGGATGGTCTCGGAAGTGCGTCGCGGCCTCGGAGGTCTTCAGCGTGAGGGCTTCCGCCAAGTTTGGAATCTCACCAGCGTCGAGAGCATCGATACTGCCACGGTCACACGTCAGCCTCTTTGGACCGATAAGCGAGACGATGCGGGTCCGTTCGATATCGTCGGCGACATCCACGGCTGCGCCGATGAGCTCCAGGCTCTGCTAGCTAAACTTGGATACCGGATCGAATGGGTCGAGGATCGCGGCGAGCGCGCGGTCACTGTGATTCCACCCGAAGGCCGGAAAGTAGTCTTCGTGGGCGATCTCGTCGATCGGGGACCGAACTCGCCGGATGTCTTGCGTATCGCGATGAGCATGACCGCTGCGGGAACGGCATACGCTGTCCAGGGCAATCATGATCGTAAATTCGAGCGTTGGCTGGCGGGACGGAAAGTAACAATCGCCCATGGCTTGCAGCAGACCATCGATCAATTGGAGGGTCAGGACCGCGGGTTTCGCGAAGCCTTGCCGAAATTCCTCGACGGACTCCGCAGTCATGTCTGGCTGGATGGCGGACGATTGGCGGTCGCACACGCCGGAATGAAAGAAGAGATGGTCGGTCGTGGATCGGCCGCTGTGCGAGAATTCGCGCTCTACGGCGAGACCACCGGTGAGATTGACGAATTTGGCTTACCTGTTCGCGCCGATTGGGCTGCGAGCTATCGAGGCCCAACATCCATCGTGTATGGCCACACGCCACTCGTGCGCGCGGACTGGGTGAACAACACTCTCTGCATCGACACCGGATGTGTTTTCGGCGGCAAGCTTACGGCATTGCGTTGGCCAGAGAAGGAACTTGTCGACGTCCCGGCCAAGCAAGTCTGGTTTGAACCGATGCGCCCGCTGGGCGGCGCAGCGGATTCGACATCGGCCCAAGCTGATGCAGATCAGGTGCTCGACATCAAGGATGTCAGCGGGCGCCGGTGGATCGAAACGGAACTCATGGGCCGCATCGTCGTCGCTGAGGAGAACGCGTCTGCCGCATTGGAAGTTATGAGCCGTTTTGCATTGGCTCCGCAGTGGCTCGCTTATCTTCCGCCAACGATGTCGCCCTCCGAGACCAGCGAGCGCGAAGGGTGGCTGGAGCGGCCAGAGGAAGCCTTCGCGCATTTTCGTGCGAGGGGCGTGGAGGAAGTCGTGTGCGAGGAGAAGCACATGGGCTCGCGCGCCGAGTTTGCGCTTTGCCAGACGGCGGATGTCGCCAAGGCACGGTTTGGGGTTGTCGGCAGCGAGACGGGTGCGATCTGGACACGCACAGGCCGGGCGTTCTTCAATGAACAAGCCATGACCGAAGGCCTTCTCGGCCGGCTGCGTTCGGCAGTCGATAGTGCAGGTTTGTGGAGAGAGCTCGATACGGACTGGCTGCTCTTCGACGCCGAGATCATGCCGTGGTCGGCCAAGGCCGGCAGCCTCATTGAAAGCCAGTATGCACCTGTCGCCGCGTCATCCAGCGCGGGCTTGGACGCAGCGGCGGAAGCCTTCGCTCGGGCCAAGCATCGCGGTATCGAGATCGCCGCCGTTCGCGATCACTTTGCCGATCGCGCGCAGCGCGCCACGCTTTATGCCAAAGCGTGGGCACCTTACGTGTGGCCAGTGTCCGGCGTCGGCGATCTCAAAGTCGCGCCATTCCATTTCCTCGCGAGCGAAGGTCGCGTTTGGTTCGATCAGGACCATGTTTGGCACATGGGTTTGGCCGATCGCTTAGCCGCCGCCGCGAACGGCGTCGTAACGCGCACGCAATGGCGCACGGTTTCGCTCGGCGATGAGAACGCCGTCGCTGATGCAATCAGGTGGTGGGAGGATCTGACCATTAATGGTGGCGAGGGGATGGTAGTCAAGCCGCGACAGTTTGTTGCTCGTGGCAAGAAAGGACTTATTCAGCCCGCTTTGAAGGTGCGCGGCCGCGAATATCTCCGGATCATCTATGGCCCCGAGTACGACGCACCCGAGAATCTGGTCCGACTCCGCGAGCGCGGCCTCGGAGGCAAACGCAATCTCGCCCTTCGCGAATTTGCCCTCGGTCATGAGGCGTTGAAGCGGTTCGTTGCTCGCGAACCGCTGAGGCGAATTCATGAATGCGTTTTCGCCGTGTTGGCGCTTGAGAGCGAGCCGATCGATCCAAGACTTTGACCGCCCGCGCGTTTCCTGAGCCAGCGCCAAATTTGGATTTGTTTCGTGAATCGTAGCCACGCTACGATAGCTCGCACTTTCTCAAAGATTCCGCGAAGGGCGGCGCTGCAACCTGCGGGCAGCCGGTCACAGAAAAAGACCGTCAGAACGATCAGAATTCCTGACGGTCTTTTCTCCGTCGCGTCTTGCGACTTCTGATGAAACCGTCCGAAGAACCGTCAAATGAGTCGGCTGGATCCCTCCAGAACCCTCCAGCGTGTCCCACACTCCTCATTCCCACTCGATCGTTCCCGGCGGCTTGCTCGTCACGTCGTACACGACGCGATTCACGCCCTTCACCTCGTTGATGATGCGCGTCGCCACCAGACCCAGGAACTTCATGTCGAAGGGATAAAAATCCGCCGTCATGCCGTCGGTCGAGGTGACGGCGCGCAGGCCGACCACGTAGTCGTAGGTGCGGCCGTCGCCCATGACGCCGACGGTCTTCACCGGCAGCAGCACCGCGAAAGCCTGCCAGATGTCGTCGTACTGGCCGGTGCGGCGGATCTCCTCGATGTAGATCTCGTCGGCCAGGCGCAAAATATCGAGCTTGTCGCGGGTGATCTCGCCCGGGCAGCGGATCGCGAGGCCGGGCCCGGGAAACGGATGACGGCCGACGAAGGCCTCGGGCAAGCCGAGCTCGCGGCCGAGCGCCCGCACCTCGTCCTTGAACAGCTCGCGCAGCGGCTCGACGAGCTTCATGTTCATGCGCTCCGGGAGGCCGCCGACATTATGATGCGACTTGATCGTCACCGAGGGACCGCCCGTGAACGAGACGCTCTCGATCACGTCGGGGTAGAGCGTGCCCTGCGCCAGGAACTGCGCGCCGCCGATCTTCTTGGCTTCCTGCTCGAACACGTCGATGAAGAGCTTGCCGATGGTCTTGCGCTTGGCCTCCGGGTCGGTGACGCCCGCGAGCGCCTCGAGGAAGATGCGCGAGGCATCGACGTGCACGAGCGGGATGTTGTAGCTGCCGCGAAAGAGGCTCACGACCTTCTCGGCCTCGGCGAGGCGCAAGAGGCCGTGATCGACGAACACGCAGGTGAGCTGGTCGCCGATCGCCTCGTGGATCAACACTGCCGCGACTGCCGAGTCGACGCCGCCCGAGAGCCCGCAGATGACCTTTCCCTTGCCGACCTGGGCGCGGATCTTCTCGATCGCCTCCTCCTTGAAGGCGCGCATCGTCCAATCGCCGCGGCAGCCCGCGATGCGGCGCACGAAATTGCGCAGCAGTGCTGCGCCGTGCGGCGTGTGCATCACCTCGAGGTGGAATTGGGTGGCGTAGAACTTGCGCGTCTCGTCGGCGATCATGGCAATCGGCGCATTCGGCGCCTTGCCGGTGATCTCGAAGCCGGCGGGCAGCTTCGTCACCCGGTCGCCGTGGCTCATCCACACGGGGTATTTCTCGCCGACGTGCCAGATGCCCTCGAAGAGCGCCGAAGGTTTCGTCACCTCGATCTCGGCGCGGCCGAACTCGCGATGGTGTCCGCCCTCGACCTCGCCGCCGAGCTGCTGCGCCATCGCCTGCTCGCCGTAGCAGATGCCGAGGATCGGCAGGCCGGCGTCATAGATGCCGGCCGGCGCCAGCGGGGCATTCTGGTCGGTGACCGAGGCCGGGCCGCCCGAGAGGATCACGGCTTTCGGGCGCATCTCCTTGAAGGCCTGTTCGGCCCGGTTGAACGGGACGATCTCGCAGTAGACCTTCTCCTCGCGCACCCGGCGGGCGATCAGCTGGGTGACCTGCGAGCCGAAATCGACGATGAGGATCTTGTCGTGATTCGCGGGCTGGTCCGTCATGGACAGCAAGTAGCGATTCGAAGCGCGCACCGCAACCGAAAGCCTCGGGCCTGTGCACGCTTCGCCTCCGGGGTGGGGTGACGGAGACTGAGCCACCCCACCCCGCTCGCCTTCGCTGCGCGAAGCCGACCCTCCCTCTTCAGGGGAAGGTAAAGAAAGGCAGACTCACCGCCGCACCAGCACGCTCACGAAAAATCCATCCGTATCCGTGCGCCGCGGGGTCATCTGCAGCCCCTCTTCGCCCAGCAGCACGGCTTGGCGGAAGATCAGCGCGCGCTCGCCGAGCGGCGCCAGCAGCTCGGCCGGCGGCGCCACGGCGAAGTCCGGGTGTCGCGCGATGAACGCGCGGACCTGGTCGCCGTTCTCCTCGGCGAGCAGCGAGCACGTCACGTAGGCGATACGTCCGCCCGGCTTGACCAACGGCGCAGCGCGGTCGAGCACCGCGGCCTGCTCCTTGACGCGCTCGGCGAGCGCACCGGGGCGCACGCGCCATTTGGCGTCCGGGTTGCGGCGCCAGATGCCGGTGCCGGTGCACGGAGCGTCGATCAGCACCAGATCCATGTGGCCGGCGACATCGGGCAGCGCGTCCTCGCGGCCGCGCGGCGTCTTCACCTGCACGTTGCGGGTGCCGGCGCGGGCGAGCCGGTCGTGGATCGGCGCGAGGCGTCGCTTGTCGAGATCGGTCGCAAAAATCTGGCCGTGGTTCTGCATCAGCGCCGCAAGAGCAAGCGTCTTGCCGCCGGCGCCGGCGCACAGGTCCACCACCTGCATGCCGGCGCGCGCGCCGGCGAGCAGCGCCGCGAGCTGCGAGCCCTCGTCCTGCACCTCGACGTGACCGGCCAGAAACGCCGGCTCGGCATGGATCGCGACATTGCGCGCGTCGGGCGCGAGCACGACGCGCAGCCCGGCCGGTGACCAGCGGGTCGGCGTCGGCGCAAGATGCGCCAGGGCCTTCTCGACCTTCTCGCGGTCGGCCTTGAGCGTGTTGACGCGCAGGTCGAGCGGGGCGCGGCGGGCGAGCGCGGCGCCCTCCTCGGCCCGCTCGCCGCCGAAGACGCGCGCGAGGTGCGGGTCGAGCCACTCCGGATAGTCGCCGGCGACATGCGGCGGCGCGTCGGCGAGCGTGCCGGCGCCGAGCGCCTCGGCCTCGCCCTCGGTCAACGGCGCGGGTGCGAACCGGCTGCCGTCGGCGAGCCGCGCGACGCCGGCAAGATCGAGCCCGCGCTCGAGCCGCAGCATGCCGAGCAACCGCGCACGCGGCGTGTCGTCGCCCATGAGATAAGCCGTCGAGGCATTGCGGCGCAGCGTGTCGTAGACGAGGCTCGCGATCGCGGCGCGGTCGCCAGAGCCGGCGAAACGATGCGCGAGGCCCCAGTCCTTGAGCGCGTCGGCGGCGGGACGGCGGCGCGCGTCGAGATCGGCGATCACCTCGATGGCGGCGGAGATGCGGGCGGATGGGGTCATCAGATGACGGACAATATCTCGACGGCGAAGATCACCCACATCACGAACAGCACCAGCACGCCCACGCCGTACGCCTGGCCACGCCACAGCACCTCGTTGTCGGTGACGTGAATGAAGGCGTGCACGATCCGGGTGAGCACGAAAATCCAGGCGAGGATGACGAAGATCAGGTCGGCATGGTGCAGCACGATCAACAGGATCACCAGCACGTAGAACAGCACCGGCACCTCGAACTGATTGGCGAACGAGTTGGCGACCTGGGTGGTGCGCGTCGGCCAGTTCGGCTCGCGCAGCGCGATTCGGTGCCGGTCGACCGCGCCGCTCTTGATGTCGCGGGTGCGCAAGCCCGCCATGGCGAACAAGAGCGCGAAAGTGAGCGCGACCTGGACGAACAGCGGAATGAGAATGGCCTGGATCATCATGGGATTGGGGCCTCGGTTTCGAGTGCCGTCACGTCGCGATGGCGCCGCCACCATAGCGCGCGCCGAGCCTCGACGGGAGCCTCGGCACGTGCGCCGAGAACGTGGATGCGCAAGCCGCGCTTCACGGATTTGACATCATCCCGTACGATCCCTGGCGCTCAGGTCGATTTGGGAGGATGCAAATGTTGCGGGCTTCGCACCGGATTTCGCTTTTCACGGCCGTATTCGCGCTGGCTCTGCCGACGCTCGTCAGTGCGGCGACGCCGCGCGAGGTCCTGCGCGATTTCGGCATGCTGGGCACCTGGGCGAACGATTGCAGCCAGCCGTCGAGCGCGGACAATTTCTACACAGTCTATGCCGGCATGCCCGACGGCAACGTGCGACGCACCTACTACAACACGCCGGACCGCAAGAATCCCTACAACGAATACTACATCATCCGCGCAATCCGCCTCCCCGCCGACCAGCTCTCCTACCGTCAGGAAGGCTCCGTCAACCACGACAAGATGGACGTGATCCTGCTCAAGGACGGCGACAAGTACAAGATCTGGTCATCGGTGCGCGACGACGACAACACCGTGCTGGTCGAGAACGGCAAATTCCCCAAGAGCGGGGATGAGAGCCCCTGGCAGGCGAAGTGCCACGATTAGGAGAAATGAAGTGCCACGATTAGGAGAAATGATGAAGGCAAGGTGAGCATCATGCCCGCGCTCCTTCTCGCCCTTCAGGGGAAGATGGAGCGACACGCCGAGCTCACCTCGCCAACCCCGCCCTTGAGAGGCTGCGCCTCGCTGACCATATCTCCGCCATGGCCCAAGCATTTCATGTCGGCGATCACGTGGGCTGGAACTCCGAGGCCGGCCGGGTCTCCGGACGCATCGTGCGAGTCCATACCAAGGACGTGAACTGGAAGGGCTACGTCCATCACGCGAGCGCGGACGCGCCGCAATACGAGATCAAGAGCGACAAGACGGATCATGTGGCCTTGCACAAGGGCTCCGCGCTGCACCGCCTGCGCGGCTGAGACCCGAAAGATGCTGTCGTGATCGGCCCCGATCAGGTCGGGCGGGCCATTCTGGCGGCGGCATCCGACGCGATCGTCGCCGCCGACCGCGATGGCGTCATCCGCTTCTGGAACCCGGGCGCCGAACGCATCTTCGGCCACACCGCCGCCGAAGCCACCGGCCGCTCGCTCGATTTGATCATCCCCGAGCGCCTGCGCCAGCGCCACTGGGATGGTTATCGGCACACCATGGCGACCGGCACCAGCCGTTACGGCGCCGGCGACCTGCTCGCGGTGCCGTCGATCCGCCGGGACGGCACGACGATCTCGATCGAGTTCACAGTCGTCCTGCTCAAGTCCGACGCCGGCGAGACCACCGGCATCATCGCGGTCATGCGCGACGTGACGACGCGGTTCGAGGAGGTGCGCGCCTTGCGGCGCAAGCTCGCCGATGCCGAGAAGACGTCGCGCTGATCAGCATCGCCATGTCATCGGCGCACCCCTTCTACACCATCGGCCACTCGACCCATCCGATCGAGGAATTCGTCGCGCTGCTGCGCGAAGCGGCGGTCACCTGCCTCGTCGACGTGCGCACGGTGCCGCGCTCGCGCACGAACCCGCAATACAACCGCGAGACGCTGCCGCAGACGCTCGCCCCTTTCCAGATCGGCTACGAGCACATCGCGACGCTGGGCGGCCTGCGCGGCAGAAAGCGCGACGTGCCGGACACCGTCAATGCCTTCTGGCAGAACGCGAGCTTCCACAACTACGCCGACTACGCCATGAGCGACGACTTCCACGCCGGCCTCGCCCACCTGCGCGAGCTCGGCCACGCGCAGACCTGCGCCGTCATGTGCGCCGAGGCCGTCTGGTGGCGCTGCCACCGGCGGATCATCACCGACTACCTGCTCGCCGCCGGCGAGACCGTGCTGCACATCATGGGCCCAGGCAAGATCGAGCCGGCGCATATGACGGAGGGCGCGAGGCCGGACGGCAGCGGGCATCTGACCTATCCGGCGTTGCTGTGAGATCAGGTCGCCGCGTCGTCATGGCATTCCCGCTTAGCGAGGCACTGGGGAGTCCCTTGCCGGGATGCCCGCGACCAGGGCGGGCATGCCGCGGAGAGTGTTGGACCGCCTTCCGCCTACACCCTACACCCTACACCCTACTCGGATAGTTCGGGCTCTCGCGCGTGATCGTCACGTCGTGCACGTGGCTCTCGCGCAGGCCGGCGTTGGAGATGCGCACGAACTCGGCCTTCTGGTGCAGCTCGGCGAGGTTCTTCGCCCCGACATAGCCCATGGCGGCGCGCAGGCCGCCGGCGAGCTGGTGCAGGACGTTCGCAACCGGCCCCTTGTACGGCACCTGGCCCTCGATGCCCTCCGGCACGAGCTTGAGCGAGTCCTTGATGTCCTGCTGGAAGTAGCGGTCGGCCGAGCCGCGCGCCATCGCGCCGACCGAGCCCATGCCGCGGTAGCTCTTGTAGGAGCGGCCCTGGAATAGAAACACCTCGCCCGGCGTCTCGTCGGTGCCGGCGAGCAGCGAGCCGACCATGGCGCAGTCGGCGCCGGCGGCGAGCGCCTTGGCGAGGTCGCCCGAATACTTGATGCCGCCGTCGGCGATCACGGGCGTATCGGTCTTCTGCGCCGCCTCGACCGCGTCCATGATGGCGGTGAGCTGCGGCACGCCGACGCCCGCGACGATGCGGGTGGTGCAGATCGAGCCCGGCCCGATGCCGACCTTGATGGCGTCGGCGCCGGCGTCGATCAGCGCCTTGGCACCGTCCGACGTCGCGATATTGCCGGCGACCACCTGGACGCGGTTGGAGAGATGCTTGATGCGCGAGACCGCGGCGAGGACGTGCTGCGAGTGCCCGTGCGCGGTGTCGACCACGACGAGATCGACGCCCGCCTCGATCAGCCGCTCGGTGCGGCTGAAGCCCGCCTCGCCGACCGTGGTCGCGGCGGCGACGCGCAGCCGCCCCTGCTCGTCCTTGCACGCGTGCGGATTGGCCACCGCCTTCTCGATGTCCTTGACGGTGATCAGCCCGACGCAGCGATAGTCGGCGTCCACCACCAGGAGCTTCTCGATGCGGTTCTGATGCAGCAGCCGCTTCGCCTCCTGCTGCCCGACCCCCTCGCGCACCGTGACCAGGCGATCCTTCGTCATCAGCTCCGAGACCTTCTGGCTCGGGTCGGTCGCAAAGCGCACGTCGCGGTTGGTCAGGATGCCGACGAGCTTGCCGGGCTTGGCGAGGTTGCCGCCCTCGACCACCGGAATGCCCGAGATGTTGTTCTGCTTCATCAGCTCGAGCGCGTCCGCAAGCGTCGCGTCCGGCCCGATGGTGAGCGGGTTCACGACCATGCCGGATTCGAACTTCTTCACCTGCCGCACCTGCGCGGCCTGCAGCTCCGGCTCGAGGTTGCGGTGGATGACGCCGATGCCGCCCGCTTGCGCCATGGCGATCGCCATGTGCGCCTCGGTGACCGTGTCCATGGCGGATGCGATGATCGGAATATTCAGCGCGATCTCGCGCGTGATGTGGCTCTTCACGTCCACCTCGGACGGCAGCACGTCCGAGAGACCCGGCGTGAGCAGCACGTCGTCGAAGGTGAGCGCTTCGCGCGGGGAACCGTTTGCGGCCATCGCCAACTCCATCCGACAGCAGGCCGATCCTCGCAGGAAGATCACGCGATCGCGTCGGAAATGTCCGCGCGCGAATCGAGGCCCGCTTTTGGGTTGGCGACGGGGCATAGCATGGCGGGGCCGCCATGCCTAGGGGCAGTGTGCGCGTGTCGGATCATCGCGAAATGTGGTGCGCCGCGCGCCGATCGGGCGGCGCGGCTCACCACAGCGCGGGCTTCCAAATCATCAGGGCGAAGATCACCAGCACGCCGATGAAGGCCGGCCAGCCGAGCCAGAACCAGACGCCGAACAACTGCCGATAGCGGGCCGACAGCGCAGCTTCGGCGGCGATGGCGCCCTGCGCGAGGTCGCGCAGGCGCAGCTGGATCCATACCACCGGCAGCCAGCAGACGCCGACGAAGACGTAGAGCACAAGTGCCGCGACGAGCCACGACTCGCGCAGCGAAAAGCCGGCGAGCGCCGCAAGCGCAACGCCGGTCGTCAGCTGCACCACCGCCGCCGTCGCCGTGAAGACCGCATCGGCCGTCACCACCGTGCGCACCGTGTGCGCGATCGCGCGCGCGTCGCCGCTGCGGTGCGCCATCCACATGAAGAACGCGATGCCGAGGCCGGTCCCGAACAGGACCGCGCTCGACACGATATGGATGAACTTCAGGGCGAGATAGCCGTCGATCATGAACCGTCCCGAGCTCGCCGAGCCGCGCAGGGCTCCTAGGCAGCTCGTAGGATGAGTTAGTTGGCGCCGCAGGCGCGTAACCCATCGGCCGAGTCGGCCAATCGCGACTCAGCCGATGGGCCGCTGTTGCCAACCCATCCTACACGCAAGCCATCCCATGGTCCGCGCGCCGAGCCTACGTATCATGCCTACGTGTTATGCCTATGTGCCCGGCCCTTGGCCGCGCGCGATCGTTCGGCTAGTGGGAGGCGCATGCCGCCCGGCCGCCCTCCCCGCTCCGCCATTTCGCCTGCATGACGCGCGAGCGCCTCATTCCGCTGATCGTCGCGGTCGCGCTGTTCATGGAGAACATGGACTCGACCGTGATCGCGACCTCCCTGCCGGCGATCGCACGCGACATCGGCACCAACCCGCTCGCCCTGAAGCTCGCGGTGACGACGTACCTGCTGGCGCTCGCGGTCTTCATCCCGGCGAGCGGCTGGACCGCCGACCGGTTCGGCGCCCGCACGATCTTCCGCGCCGCCATCGCGGTCTTCATGGTCGGGTCGATCGGCTGCGCGCTGTCGCAGTCGCTGCATCATTTCGTGTTCGCGCGCTTCCTCCAGGGCATCGGCGGCGCCATGATGACGCCGGTCGGCCGCCTCGTGCTGGTGCGCAGCATCGACAAGCGCCGCCTCGTCGACGCCATGGCGTGGGTGTCGATCCCGGCGCTGGTCGGCCCGGTGCTCGGGCCGCCGCTCGGCGGCTTCATCACGACGTTCCTGTCCTGGCACTGGATCTTCCTCATCAACATCCCGATCGGCCTGATCGGCATCGCGCTCGCTGGCCGCTACATCGAGAATTTCCGCGCCGAGATCCGCGAGCCGTTCGACGGCATCGGCATGCTGCTCGCCGGGCTGGGCATCGCCGGCGTCGCATTCGGCCTCACCGCGATCGGCGCCAAGGGCTTCCTGCCGGTGAGCGCGCTCGTGGCCATGATCGCGGCCGGCTCGGTCTGCATCGTCCTCTACATGCTCCATGCCCGCCGCACGCCGAAGCCGGTGATCGATCTCTCGCTGTTTCGCCTGGCGAGCTTCCGCGCCGGCGTCGCCGGCGGCTTCGTCTTCCGCGTCGGCGCCGGCGCGATCCCGTTCCTGCTGCCGCTGATGCTGCAGGTCGGTTTCGACAAGACGCCGTTTCAGTCGGGTCTGATCACGTTCGCAACCGCGGTCGGCGCGATGAGCATGAAATCCGTGGTGCCGATGATGCTGCGCCGGTTCGGCTACAGGAACGTGCTCACCTTCAACGCGCTCATCGCCTCCGCGCTGGTTGCGGCCTGCGCGGCGTTCACCGCCGCCACGCCGGTCGTCATCATGCTGGTGGTCCTGTTCTTCGGCGGCTTCTTCCGCTCGCTGCAGTTCACCAGCGCGATGACGATCGGGTTCGCCGAGATCGAGCCCGACCGCATGAGCCGGGCGACCTCGCTCGCGGCCGTGTGCCAGCAGCTCTCCGTCTCCGCCGGCGTCGCGGTCGGCGCCCTCACGGTCGAGCTGGTGGTCGCGGCGCGCGGCGAGGCCGCGATCGGCCCGCACGACTTCGCGCCCGCCTTCCTGGTGGTCTCCGCAATCTCGGCGCTGTCGGTCTTCATGTTCGCCCGCATGCCGGCCGATGCCGGCGCCGAGATGACCGGGAACGTGATCGCGCCGGCGCCGCCGCCCGCCGACGCCGCTGTCGAGGCGCCGGCGGCAAGCGAGCCGCGCAGCGCCTGACCGCTTTCCGTCAAGGGCGCGGCGCGCTTGCGGGTTGCGCCGCGACCGCCAGCATCCGGAGCAAGGCCGCCGTGATCGTAATGGCGACGGCGAGGAGCCCGCGCGCCACCCACCTTGACCACGAAGGCATCGACCACGAACATGAATTGCGCCGCGATGGCGAGCACCCACCATCGGCGGTCGGTCGGCTTGGCGTCGGTCCGCGATGATGCGAGGGAAATTTTCGATTCTTCCCTGGGACGCGTCATGCTGATGAGTTTGCGATTGCCGGCGCGGGTGCGCCGGCAACCACGAACTGGTAATCGACGAGGATCTGGCCGGCGGCATCGACGATCAGGAACTCGAGCCCCGTCGCCAGCACTTGCACGCCATCCTGCGGCAGCATTTCCCAGTTGAAGGTGACGACGTCGCGCAGCGCGCGGGCATTGCGCACGGCCCGGAAGCGGTTGCGGTTGAGCCGCACGTTCTTGTCGTGCGAGCCGGCGATCCGCTGCTCGAGCGCCGCATGGCCGTGGGCCTCACGCTCGCCCACGTAATGCGCGCCCTGCGGCGTCCACAGCGCCGCGATCGCGCGCCGGCGCGCCTCGTCGTCCGTTTCGTTCCACACCGCCACGTAGCGGTCGGCCAGTTCTTGAGCATCGGTCATGGAAGTCTCCTTCGTTGCCAATCGAGGACGGGAAGCTAGGCGGGGAAATTGACAAGCAAAACGCGTGAGTGAGATATGAGCAAATAAGTCCAACTTAATAATGGATCCCGGAGACCCACCATGGCGCGCGTCGACCAGTTCAGCGGGCTTGCCGAGTTTCTCGCGGTCGCCCAGCACGCGAGCTTCCGGGCCGCCGGCGCCGAGCTCAGGGTCACGCCATCCGCCGTGAGCCAGGCCGTGCGGGCGCTGGAGACGCGCCTGCACATGCCCCTGTTCGCGCGCACCACGCGCAACGTCGCGCTGACCGAAGCCGGCGCCGCCCTGCTCGCGCGGCTCTCGCCGGCGGCGGCCGAAATCGGGTCCGCGCTCGAATCGCTCGGCGCGCTGCGCGAACGCCCGACCGGCACCTTGCGCCTTTCCGTGCCGCGGATCGCGGTCGACCTCGCGATGCTGCGCGTGCTGCCGGCCTATCGCGAGGCCTGCCCGGACGTCACGGTCGAGATCGACGTCAACGACACCTCGATCGATCTCGCGACGATGCAATTCGATGCCGGCATCCGCATCGGCGCCGATATCGAGCGCGATATGATCGCGGCGCGGATCACGCCGGACTTCCGCTGGGTCGTCGTCGGATCACCCGCCTATTTCGTCGAGCATGGAAAGCCGAAATCGCCGCGAGACCTCGCCCGGCATCAATGCATCCGCTATCGCTACCCGACCGCGCGGGCGGTTCACCGCTGGGGCTTCCGGCAAAGGGCGCGCAGCTACTCGCTCGATCCGCCGGCCCGCATCATCGTCAACGATCACCTCACCATGATCGCGTGTGCGAAGCTCGGCCTTGGCGTCGCCTATACGGCCGACCTCGTCGCGGCGCCGGCGCTCGCATCAGGCGAGCTCGAGGAGGTGCTCGCGCCGCACCTGCCGACGACGCCCGGCCTCTTTCTCTATTTCCCGGCGCGCAGCCAGACCCAGCCCAAGCTTCGCGCCTTCATCGACCTGGCGCGGCGGATTCTGCTGGATGCAGCGCCGCCCGCGTCAGTGCGCAGGCGGCGTCCGCGATGAAGGACCTACGCGGTCGCTTGCTCGCTGCGAAACCCTGTCGCCAGCACGTAAAGCTCCGCCGAGTCGGCGCGACTTGCCGCGGGCTTGACGTGGCGCACCGTGGCGAAATCGCGCTTGAGCTCCGCAAGCAATGCGCCTTCGGTCCCACCCTGCAGCACCTTGCACAGGAACGTGCCGCCGGGGCTCAACACCTCGCGGGCGAACTGCGCGGCCGTCTCGGCCAGCGCCATGATCTTGAGATGGTCGGTCTTGCGATGGCCGGTCGCGTTCGCGGCCATGTCGGAGAGCACGACGTCGGCCGGCCCGCCGAGCAGCGCCTTGAGGCGATCCGGCGCCGCCGGATCGAGAAAATCGAGGTGCAGGACGTCGACCCCCGCGACCGGCATCATTTCGAGGATATCGATCGCGACGACGCGGCCGCGCCCGCTGTCGGCGCCGACGCGCTTGGCGGCGATCTGGCTCCAGCCGCCCGGCGCCGCGCCGAGATCGACCACGCGCGCACCGGCTTTGAGAAGGTGGTGCTTGTCATCCATCTCGACGAGCTTGTAGGCGGCGCGTGAACGCAGGCCCTCGCGCTTGGCGCGCGCGACATACGGATCGTTCAGCTGGCGATCGAGCCAGAGTTTCGAGGAGAGCGAACGCTTCTTGCCGCGCACCTGCACCTTGAGGTCGCGCCCGCCCCGCTCGCCGCGGCCTCCCGTCATGGTCCAGCTCTTGGTCCAGCTCTTGGTCCAGCTCTCGGTTCGGCTCTCGGATCGGTTCTCGGCTCGTCCCAAACGCCGTCGGCGCGCATCATCTCGACCAGCATGCCTTCGCGCAGGCCGCGGTCGGCAACCCGCAGGCGCCGGCACGGGAAGGCGCGGCGGATCGCCTCGAGGATCGCGCAGCCCGCGAGCACGAGATCGGCGCGTTCCGGGCCGATGCAGGCATTGTCGACGCGCTGGTCATAGGACATCGCCAGCAGGCGCTCGACCACGCCGGTCACCTGGCCATCGTCGAGCCAGCAGCCATCGACGCGACGGCGGTCGTAGCGCGGCAACCCGAGATAGACCCCGGCGATCGTCGTCACGGTCCCGGAGGTGCCGAGCAGATGCATGCGGCTCACCTCGCCGGCGTGGGCGGCCGCGAATGACGCGATGCGCGCCGCGACCTCGTCGATCATCGCCTCGAATTTCGCGCGCGAGACCTCGTGGCCGCCGTAGCGCTCGGCCAGTGTGACGACGCCGAGCGGGATCGATATCCATCCCTCGATGCGCGGCGCCGGCGGGCCGCGCCGCGTCGGCGCGCACGGCCCGAGCCGCACCAGCTCGGACGAGCCGCCGCCGATGTCGAACAGGATGACGCCCTCGGCATCGGGATCGATCAGCGGCGTGCAGCCGGTCGCGGCGAGCGCGGCCTCGGTCTTGCGGTCGATGATCTCGAGGTCGAGACCGACCTCGCGCAGGATGCGGGCATGGAATTCATCGCCGTTCTGCGCCGCCCGGCACGCCTCGGTCGCGATCAGACGGGCACGGCCGGCGTGGCGGTGGCGCATCTTGTCACGGCACACGCTGAGCGCGGCGACCGCCCGCTCGATCGCGGCTTCGCTGATTCGCCCCGAGGCCGATATGCCCTCGCCCAGCCGGATGATGCGCGAGAACGCGTCGATCACGCGAAACGCGTGGCCGGCCGGCCGGGCGACGAGCAGGCGGCAATTGTTGGTGCCGAGATCGAGCGCCGCATAGGTCGTGCGCGGCTCGCCCGCCGCGCGCGCCTGATCGCGGCCGCCGCCATGGTGGGACTCATGGTGCGACTCAAGGTGCGACTCACGGCGCGCGTCATGCCGCCCATCAGCGCGCCCATCCTGGCGCACATAGGGGCCACGACCCCGCTGGCCGTCAAACGACCGCGGCCCATCGGGCGCAGGGTCGAGGCCGCCCTCGGCCTCGTCTTCCATCGAGAACCTTTCCCGCCGCTTCGGAGCCCCCAGTGTCGCCCCTTGGGTCTCGACAACGCGGCACGTGTTTCGCCGATCGGTAACGAGTGTAACAGTGTCGCGCGGCAGTGCAACATAGCTGGGCTTCGGCTACGGTCTGGCTCGATCCTTGTCCCCGCCGTGCCCCTCCTCTATCCAACTCCCATATTCCCCACAGCCCCAACCAAGCCCCACCGCGAACCCCCGTGAATCTGCAATGAATCTGCACAACGACCCCACCACCTTTTCGCCCCACATCGCCAAGATCGGCGAGCCGCTGCTGCGCAGCGAGGACCCGAAGCTACTGCGCGGGGAAGGCCGCTACACCGACGACCTCGCGCTTCCAGGCCAAGCCTATTGCGTGATGGTGCGCAGCCGCTACGGCCATGGCGTCATACGCTCGATCAACACCGACGCGGCGCGAGCGATGCCCGGCGTGCTCGCGGTCTATACCGGCGCCGACCTTTCCGGCTACGGCCTGCTCAAGTCGAGCCTGCCGTTCAAGAGCCGCGACGGCTCGGAGATGCGCCACACCGGACGTCCGGCGCTGACGACCGACAAGGTGCGCTACGTCGGCGATCCGATTGCCTGCGTGATCGCCGCGACCGTCAACCAGGGGCGTGACGCCGCGGAGGCGATCGAGATCGACATCGATCCCCTGCCCGCCGTCACCCATCCGCCGCTCGCCGTCGGCAAGGACGCGCCGCAGCTCTACGACGACGCGCCCGGCAACCTCGCGCTCGACTTCCACTATGGCGACGCCGAGAAGGTCAAAGCCGCCTTCGCGTCCGCCGCCCACGTCGCCAAGGTCGACATCGTCAACAGCCGCGTCGTGGTCAACGCCATGGAGCCGCGCGCCGCCATCGGCGACTATGACAAGGCGAACGATCGCTGGGCCCTGCGCGTCGGTTGTCAGGGCGTCATGGGCATGCGGGCGCAGCTCGCCTTCGTGCTCGGCACCAGCACCGACAAGGTGCACGTGCTCACCGGCAACGTCGGCGGCTCGTTCGGCATGAAGGCCGCGGTCTATCCCGAATATGTCTGCTGCCTGCATGCGGCGCGCGCGCTCGGCCGGCCGGTGAAATGGACCGACGAGCGCACCTCGAGCTTCATGTCGGACAACCACGGCCGCGATCACATGTACACGGCCGAGCTCGCGCTCGACGCCGAAGGCCACTTTCTCGCGCTGCGGCTCACCGGCTACGGCAATCTCGGCGCCTTCATGGGCACCATGGCGCCGCAGCCGGCGACGCTCAACATCGTGCGCAACGCCGCGAGCCTCTACCGCACGCCGCTGATCGAGGTGTCGACGCGCTGCGTCTTCACCAACACGACCTTCATCAATCCCTATCGCGGCGCCGGCCGGCCCGAGGGCAACTACTTCATGGAGCGCGTGATCGACGTCGCGGCCGACCAGATGGGCATCGACCGGGCCACGCTGCGCAAGCGCAACCAGATCACGCCGCGCGAGCTGCCCTATCAGGCCGCCTCCGGCCTGACCTACGATTCGGGCGATTTCCCCGCCGTTTTCAAGCAGGCGCTCGAGGCGGCCGACGTGAAGGGCTTTGCGGCGCGCCGGCGCGAGTCGAAGAAGCGCGGCCGCCTGCGCGGCCTTGGCATCGGCAGCTATCTCGAGGTGACGGCGCCGGCGAACAAAGAGATGGGCGGCATCCGTTTCGAGGCGGACGGCACCGTCACGATCCTGACGGGCACACTCGACTACGGCCAGGGCCACGCGACACCGTTCGCGCAGGTGCTGAGCGAGAAGCTCGGCATTCCGTTCGACCGTATCCGTCTGCTGCAAGGCGACAGCGACCAACTGCTCGCAGGCGGCGGCACCGGCGGCTCGCGCTCGGCGATGAACTCGGGCAGCGCGATCGTCGAGGCGTCCGCCAAGGTGATCGAGCAAGGCAAGACGATCGCCTCGCACGTGCTCGAGGCTGCGGTCGGCGACATCGAGTTCGCGCGCGGCCGGTTCACGGTCGCGGGGACCGACCGCAGTATCGGCATCATGGAATTGGCCGACCAGCTGCGCGCCGGCGCGAAGCTGCCGGCCGACTCGCCGCAGTCGCTCGACGTCGCGCATGTGAGCAACGGCATGCCGTCGGCCTTCCCGAACGGCTGTCACGTGTGCGAGGTCGAGATCGATCCCGAGACCGGCGTGATCCAGGTCGTCAAATACACCTCGGTCAACGACTTCGGCACCGTCATCAATCCGATGCTCGTCGAGGGCCAGATCCACGGCGGCGTGCTGCAGGGTATCGGCCAGGCCTTCCTGGAGCGCACCGTCTACGACGAGGAAGGCCAGTTCCTCACCGGCTCATTCATGGACTACTGCCTGCCGCGCGCGACCGACGCCCCGCCGTTCGAGACCATCCACCACCCGGTGCCGGCAAAGACCAATCCGCTCGGCGCCAAGGGCTGCGGCGAAGCCGGCTGCGCCGGCTCGCTCACCTCGGTGATGAACGCGATCGTCGACGCGCTCTCCGAATTCGGCGTGCGCCACATCGACATGCCGGCGACGCCCGAGAAGGTGTGGCAGGCGATCCAGGCGGGGAAGAAGAGCTCGTAGCCTCGCAGGGTGGGCTAAAACCGCTAACGCGGCGTCCCCACGCGGAGCGGATGCGGACGTGGCGGTGGGCACGCTTCGCTTTGCCCATCCTACGACCAATGTGCGATCAGTCCCCCGGCGACCGCAGCGAGCACCACCACGATCCACGGCGGCCATTTCCACAGCGCGAGCGCGAGGAACGCGACGGCCGCGAGCGCGAAATCGACCGGCGCCGTGATGGCGCTGACCCACACCGGGCGATAGAGCGCGGCGAGCAGCAGACCGACCACGGCCGCGTTGATGCCGCGCAACGCGGCCTGTGCGCGCGGGTTGCCGCGCAGCGCCGCCCAGAACGGCAGCGCGCCGAACACGAGCAGGAACGAGGGCAGGAAGACGGCGACGAGGCAGATGATGGCGCCGATCCAGCCGCTCGGCTGCGTCTTCATCACGGCGCCCAGATAAGCCGAGAAGGTGAACAGCGGGCCGGGCACCGCCTGCGCGGCGCCGTAGCCGGCGAGGAAGTCGTCGTTGCTCACCCAGCCGGGCGGCACCACCTCGGCCTGGAGCAGCGGCAGCACCACATGACCGCCGCCGAACACCAGCGAGCCGGAGCGATAAAAGCTGTCGAACAGCGCAAGCGGTTGCCATCCGGTCGCGGCATCGAGCAGCGGCAAGCCCGCGAGCAGCGCAAAGAACGAAGCGAGGCAGGTAAGCGCGAGCCTCTTTGCGATCGGCACGTGCAGCGCCGAGCCCGCGCGCGCGGCGGCGTCGTGCAGCGCGACGAGCCCGATGATGCCGCCGGCCGCGATCGCGCCGATCTGGCCCCAGGCCGTGGGCACGAGCAGCACCACCACGGCGGCAAACACGGCGAGCGTCGCGCGCGGACGATCCGGGCAGAGCGAGCGCGCCATGCCCCACACGGCCTGCGCCACCACCGCGACGGCGGCGATCTTGAGCCCATGCAGCCAGCCCGAGCCGAGCGCGCCCTGCAGCGTGCCGAGGCCGTAGGCGAACAGCACCATCGCGATCGCCGACGGCAGCGTGAACCCGGCCCACGCCGCAAGCGCGCCGGGAATGCCTGCGCGCAGCAAACCGATTCCGATTCCGGTCTGGCTCGAGGCCGGACCCGGCAGGAACTGGCAGAGCGCGACGAGGTCGACATAGGAGCGCTCATCGAGCCAGCGCCGACGCTCGACGACCTCGGTGTGGAAATAGCCGAGATGGGCGACCGGGCCTCCAAATGAGGTAAGTCCGAGCCTGAGAAAGACCGCGAACACCTCAGGCCAACGACCTGGAGCAGCTTTGGATTCGGCCGTGTCGGGGACTGGCATTGTCGCGCGTATCGTTGCGGAACCGGGCGTTGGTCCGCCGGGTTATTTCCTAATTAGCCCTGATCGGCAACGGGCCATATGCGCGAACCAGGAGGCCGAGATGGCAGACGGCAATGGCGATCCGCGCCATCACACCCAGAAGATGGCGAAGCGGCTGCAAGAGACGATCACGCATCTACGCGAGGACGTGACCAAGGTCGACGAGCCTCAGCTCAAAGCGATGTTCGAGACGTCCGCCGAGGTGCTCGGCGGGCTCGTCAAGGCATTCAAGGATTACGAGCAGAAGAACGAGGCGGCCTGGCGGAAATAGCGAGACGGCGTCGTCGGAAACCGTCGGCGATTACGATCTCCACCGCACGCGCCGCAACATCAGCCGGCCATGTGGCGGGCCTCGAACGCATGATCGCCATCGACGATCTCGCCAAGGTCACGCCGACATGACCTGTTCGCCACGTCGGACGCCGGTATGCTATCCGTGTTCCCCACGGAGGAGCGCATGGATGCCTACATCTGCACCGCCTGCGGCACGCAATACGCCCCAAGCGAGAAACCGCCGGCGCAATGCACGATCTGCGAGGAAGAGCGGCAATACGTGCCGCCGACCGGGCAGAGCTGGACCACGCTCGCGGCGCTCGCGGCGCGCGACTTCAATGCCTGGCGCGAGCACGAGGCGGGCTTACTCGGCATCGGTACGCAGCCGGCCTTCGCGATCGGCCAGCGCGCGTTGCTGGTCCGCACGCCGCACGGCAATGTTCTGTGGGACTGCATCGCGCTCCTCGACGAGGCGACGGTCACGCTGATCAAGTCGCTCGGCGGCGTCGCGGCGATCGGCATCTCGCACCCGCATTTCTACACCACCATGGTGGAATGGAGCCGCGCCTTCGGCGGTGCGCCGATCCACCTGCATGCGGACGACCGCGACTGGATCATGCGGCCCGACCCGGCGATCAAGCTATGGGAGGGCGAAACGCTTACGCTCATGCCCGACGTGACCATGATCCGCGGCGGCGGACATTTTCCCGGCGGATCGATGCTGCATTGGGCAAAGGGCGCGGACGGCCGCGGCGTGCTGTGCTCGTCGGATATCGCGACCGTCACGACCGATCGCAAGTTCCTCACCTTCATGCGAAGCTATCCGAACTTCATCCCACTCTCGGCGCGGCAGGTCGAGGGCATCGCGGCGGCGCTTGCGCCGTTCCGGTTCGACACTATCTATGGACATTATTTCGATCGCGTGATCCGCCGCGACGGCGAAGCCGTGCTGAGGAAATCCGTCGCGCGCTACCTCGAGGCGATCGGCGCTTGATGGGAGCAGGCCAGCATGAGCAAGGACCATCCGATCCGCATCGAAACAAATCCGCACCGCGTGCAGGTACGGCTCGGCGGCAAGACCGTGGTCGACACCACGCGGGCGCTCACCCTGTTCGAGGCGTCCTATCCGGGAGTGCAATACGTGCCGCGCGAGGATGCCGACATGTCGCTGCTGACCCGCACGACGCACCACACGCACTGCCCGTACAAAGGCGACGCATCGTACTACTCGATCCATGCCGACGGCCGCGACGCCGAGAATGCCGTGTGGACCTACGAGCAACCGTTTCCCGGCGTGGCGCAGATCGCCGGATACCTGGCGTTCTACCCGAACAAGGTCGAGATCACGGTCGATAAGTGACGGCCTCGTCATGCCCGGCCATGGGCAGCCATGGGCCGTGCATCGACGAGTTGCTTGCCCTCATCCAGAAAGACGTGGACGGCCGGGACAAGCCCGCCCATGACGAGTCCTCGGGGTTACGGTTCCTGCGAATCCATCAAAATGAACGCCACGCGGCACGGGACCGTGCCGTGGTTGATCCAGGCATGATTGGTCGCCTGCTGCACCACGACATCGCCGGCCTTCAGGTGCACGACGCTGTCGTCCATCATCATGTCGATCTCGCCCGACATGATGAGCGCGTAGTCGACCGTTCGGGTGCGATGCATCATCGGGTGTCGGGGCGGGAGGCCCCGCTTTGGCGCATCCGGCCCCGCGACCTTCATCATCGTATCCATCGGCAGGTGCTCGATCTTGTCGGTCATCGGCACGAAATCGACGATGCGGAAGATGGTGCCGTTCTTCGGCGGCTGCAGCGCGACCTTGATCTTGCCGCGATCCTCGGTCCAGTTGAAATCGGCCGGCATGGCCTGCGTCACCCATACGTCTCCGGCCGGGTTGGGCGAGCGGAAGCTCCGCAGCGGCAGCGCGTCGTCGATCAGCGCGACCGATTTCCCGTCCTTGTTGATCGTCGTCACTACCCGATGCACGCTCGCGGGCGCCGTGCCCTGCTGGCCCGCCGCGTAGCCGGCCGCGACCAGTGCGATCGCGGCAAGCGCCAATGCAAGCTGTCGTCTCATGTCCGTCCTCCCTGGCTGGTTGCTGCTTGCCGCCGATCCTACTTGGATGGTCCGCATCCTGTCATGACCGGATTGCGCGCGCCGCGGGGGCGCCGCTAGGCTAGCGGCGTCCGAAGCTCGCGAGGAAGCCGCATGCGCCGCCTGGTCACCACGCTACTCTTCCTGGTCGCCGGTTGGGCGGCCGCGGCCGCCGCCGCGCAGGCGCAACCCTACCCGGCCCGGCCGATCCATATCATCGCGCCCTACGCGCCGGGTGGCATCGCTGACATCGCGTCGCGGCTGATCGGGCAGAAGCTGACCGAGGCCTGGGGCCAGCAGGTCGTGGTGGAGAACCGGCCGGGCGCGAACGGCTTCCTCGGCGTCACGGCGGTCACGCGCGCGCCGCCGGACGGCTACACGCTGCTGGTCGCGACCACCGGCGACCTCACCATCAACCCGGTGCTGTTCAAGAAGACACCGTACGATGTGCAGCGCGATCTCATCCCGATCACCACGCTGAGCGATACGCCTTGCCTGCTGGTGGCCAACGCAAACACGCCCTACAAAACCGTCGCCGACGTCCTCGCCGCCGCGCGAAAGAATCCGGGCAACATCCCGATGGGCTCGCCCGGCATCGGCAGCATCAACCAGCTCGCGTTCGAGTGGATGGGTCTCGGCACCGGGACCAAGTTCCTGCACGTCCCCTACAAGGGCGGCGCGCCGGCCGCGACCGCGCTCGCGGGCGGCGAGATCCCGCTCGCCATCGTGGCGATCTCGTCGGCGACGCCCTTCCTGCAGAACAATCGCATCCGCGTGATCGCACTCACCAGCGCCAAGCGCTCGAGCTTCAATCCGGAATGGCCGACCCTGCAGGAAGGCGGCGTGCCCGAGGTGGACGCTTCGAACTGGACCGCACTGCTCGCGCCAGCCGGCACGCCGCAGCCGATCATCGACAAGCTGCATCAGGCGGTAGTCGACATCCTCGCGATGCCGGACATCCAGCAGCGCTTCGCGGCCGGCGGCGCGACGGTGGTTCCGACCAGCGCGGCCGAGCTCGACGCGCGGATCAGGCGCGAGACGGCGGCGTTCAAGACGATCGTCGACAAGGCGAACATTCATGTGGAATGAAGGGGCGAAGGGCGAGTAGCGAAAACAGGCGCCACTACTACTCGCTATTCGCTATTTGCTATTCGCTATTCGCTCCAGTCGCCGCCAACACGGACTCGACAGCACATGGACGTCTTCGAAGCGGTCGACTCGCGCATCGCGTGCCGCTGGTTTCTCGACAAGCCGGTCGATGCGAAGATCGTGCGCGCGCTGATCGAGCAGGCGGCGCGCGCGGCCTCGGGCGGCAACCTGCAGCCGTGGCGCGTCTACGCGCTCACCGGCGCGCCGCTCGCCGAGATCAAGCGGCGCGTGGCGGCGCGCATCGCCGGCGACCACGATCCGCGCCACGACGATGCCGAGTACCCGATCTATCCCGAGACCATGTGGGAGCCTTACAAGGCGCGGCGCGAGGAGCATGGCTTCCAGCTCTATGGCGCGCTCGGCATCGCGCGCGACGATGCGGCCGGCCGGCTCGCGCAGTACAAGCGCAATTTCGAGTTCTTCAACGCGCCGGTGGCGCTCTTCATCACCATCGACCGCAAGCTCGGCCCCGGCCAATGGGCCGATCTCGGCGGCTACATCCACGCGGTCATGTTCCTCGCGCGCGGATATGGCCTCGACACCTGTCCGCAGGAATCCTGGGCGCGCATGCACAAGTCGGTCGGCGAGTTCCTCGCGATCCCGCCGGAGCACATGCTGTTTTGCGCGGTCGCGATCGGTTACGGCGACCATGCGCACCCGGCCAACAGCTTCCGCTCGCCGCGCGCCAGGCCCGACGAGTTCTGCACGTTCGTCGGATTCGAAGGCTCCTGACGGCAAATCGGAAGTGACTTGCAGCGCGTCGCGCGCGACAATGCCGCGATGACCAGCTGGACCGAACGCACCAAGAGCTTCTGCGCGCGCTTCAATCTGCGCGCCCCCATCCTGCTCGCGCCGATGGCGGGCGCTTGCCCACCGTCGCTCTCGATCGCCGTCGCCAATGCGGGTGGGCTCGGTTCGTGCGGCGCGCTGCTGATGGCACCCGACGCCATCGCGGCATGGGCCGACGAGGTGCGCGCCGGCACCAATGGGGCGTTCCAGCTCAACTTGTGGATTCCCGATCCGCCGCCGCGGCGCGACGCCGCGCACGAGGCGCGCGTGCGCGATTTCCTCGGCAAGTGGGGTCCGCCGGTCGCCGCCGACGCAGGCGACGCGACGCCGCCCGATTTCGCCGCGCAGTGCGAGGCGCTGCTGGCGGTCGGGCCGCCGATCGTCTCGTCGGTCATGGGCATCTACCCGGCGGAGTTCATCGCCAAGCTCAAGGCGCGCGGCATCGCCTATTTCGCGGTCGTCACGACGGTCGCGGAAGCGCGCGCCGCCGCGGCGGCCGGTGCCGACGTGATCGTGGCGCAGGGCATGGAGGCCGGCGGCCATCGCGGCGCCTTCGAGGCCGGCGATGCCGAGCGGGCGCAAGTCGGCCTCTTTTCCCTGCTGCCGGCCGTGGTCGACGCCGTGAAAGTGCCGGTGGTCGCGACCGGCGGCATCGCCGATGGACGCGGGGTTGCGGCCGCGCTCTTGCTCGGCGCGAGTGCGGCGCAGATCGGCACCGGCTTTCTGCGCTGTCCGGAGGCAAAGTTGCCCCCGGCCTGGGCCGATGGCCTGGCGAAGACGCTGCCCGAGGGCACGATGCTCAGCCGCGCCTTCAGCGGCCGCGCCGGCCGCGCCATTGCCAACGATTACGCCCGCGCCGCCGCAGCGCCCGATGCCCCGGCTCCGGCACCGTATCCGGTGCAGCGCAGCCTCACCGCCGCCATGCGGACGGCCGCGACGAAGGCCGGCGACGTGCAGCGCATGCAGGCCTGGGCCGGCCAATCCGCGGCGCTCGCGCGCGCCGAGCCGGCCGGCGCCCTGTTCGCGCGCATCTGGCAGGACGCGCAGGCGCTCCTCGGATGAGTTACTGCGGCCCGAAGGGACGCGAGCCGATCAGCACCACGGCCCAGATCACGATGAATACGCCGAGCGAAACGGCGACAACGAGCGGTCCACTGATCATTCCCTTCCCTCCTTCGCCGCCTGTGAGACTCGGGGCGTTCGACCCGATCCTAGCCTAGTCCCGCCCGTGGTTTGAGTCCCCGCGGCGTGGTAGAAGAGCCTCACGTGATGACATCCGGAGGATAGCCGGAATGAACCTGCAAGCGCTCGGATATGTCGGCATCCGCACCCGCAAGCCGGAGGACTGGCGTGCCTATGCGACGCGCTTTCTCGGCCTTCAGCTCGTCGACGAAAGCCGCGCCACGATGGCGTTCCGCATGGACGACCGCAAGCAGCGGGTGGTGGTCGAGAGCGGCGAGAGCGACGCGCCGGCCTTCTACGGCTGGGAGGTCGCCGACGCCGCCGCGCTCGATGCGCTCGGCGCGCATCTCGAAAAGCACGGCATCAAGTTCGCGCGCGGCTCCCGCGCGCTCGCGGACGAGCGGCGCGTCAAGGACCTGATCGTCTTCTCCGACCCGATCGGCAACCGCGTCGAGGTCTTTCACGGCGCCGAGGTCGCGAGCGAGCCGTTCCGGCCCGGGCGCGCGATCTCGGGGTTTCGCACCGGCGCGCTCGGCATGGGCCACGCGGTGCTCACCGCCGAGCGGCTCGATGACGTGCTGCCGTTCTACCAGGGCGTCCTCGGCTTCAAGGCGAGCGACTACATCCTCAAGCCGTTCAAGGCCTATTTCTTCCACGTCAATGCACGCCACCACAGCCTTGCCTTCATCGATACCGGCAAGAACGGCATCCATCACCTGATGATGGAGACCTGCTTCCTCGATGACGTCGGCCAGGCCTATGACCTCGCCTTGCGCAAGCCTGAGATGATCGGCACCACGCTCGGCCGCCACGTGAACGACGAAATGACGTCGTTCTACTCGTGGTCGCCGTCCGAGTTCCTGATCGAGTACGGCTGGGGCGGCCGCACCATCGATCCGGCGACGTGGACCCCGCACGAGCGCACCGAGGGCCCGAGTCTCTGGGGCCACGACCGCGCCTGGCTCGCGCCCGAAGCCCGCGAGCAGGCGCGCGACATGCGCATCAAGGTCGCCGAAGCCGGCGGACGCGTCCCGCTCAACGTGATGAACGGCAACCACAAGCTCGCCGCCGACGTGTGCCCGTGGTGGACCATGAATGTCACGGCGCGGAAGACGGGATCGTAGCTTCGTACGTGCCAGGGTGGGCAACGGCATCTTCGCCGCTGGCCACGCCTTTTGCGAATGCGCGGGCAAAATCGCGAAGGGCGATTTTGCCCACCCTGCGAAGCTAGGCCGCCTTCGCGCCCTCCCCGGTGATCTGCTCCAGCACCTTGCCCTTGGTCTCGATGCCGACGAACCACAGCGCGATCGCGGCGAGCAGAAAGGCAAGCGCGAACGTGTGCAGCACGTAAGCGCCGGCCCCCCAGTAGAGCATGTAGCCGACGACGGTCGGGGCGAGGAAGGATCCGATCCGGCCTATCCCGAAGAACCAGCCGACAGCCGTCGCGCGCAGGTGCGTCGGATAAAGCTCGCTGACATAGACCGCGTTCGAGCCATAGACGCCCGGATTGACCCAGCCGACCGCCGCGATGGCGACGTAGAGCCACGCCCCGGTCGCCAGCGCGAACCAAAGATGAAAGAAGGCGCCGACGAAATAGTAGAGAAACAGCACCGGCCGCCGGCCGAAGCGATCGATCAAGGCGCTGCAGGCTGCGTAACCGACGATCGCGGCGACCGCCTGCACGAACAGGAGGACGAGGATCTGCGAGAGCGGCAGCCCGCGCTCGCGCAGGATCGTCGGCAGCATGAAGATGATGCCGTTCGATGCCCACAGGAAGCAGAACGATACGATCCACAGCAGAATGGTGCGGCGCCAGCGCTCGGGCGTCAGGAGCTCGAACACCGTGACGCCACGTTCCTCGGCACCAACCGGGGCGACGACCGGCGCCGCCACCGCGGGCTCTCCGGCGAGCGCCTGGCGTTCGATCTCCGCGACGGTCGTCTCCGCTTCGGCCACCCGGCCGCGGCTGATGAGATAGCGCACCGACTCCGGCATCACGAGGCGCACGAAGAACAAGAGCGCGGCCGGCACCACGCCGACCACGAATACGGCACGCCATCCCCACACCGGCATGATAAAGTAGGCGACCGCCGCAGCGACCGCGAGGCCGGTCGGGAAGCCGACCGCCATGCCGCCGCTCATGCGGCCGCGAATGCGTCCTGGGCTGAACTCCGCGGTGAGCGCGACCGCGACCGGCACCTCGCCGCCGAGGCCGAAATTGGAGATGAAGCGGAAGACCGAGAGCGACAGCACGTTCCATGACGCGGCGACGAGCCCGGTGAAGACCGCGAAGATGCCGACCGTCGCCGCGAACGAGGTGCGCCGGCCGATGTAGTCGGAGATCGTCCCCCAGAACAGCGCGCCGAGGAAGGCGCCGACGAGGCCGACCGTCGCGAGCAGGCCGGCCTGCGCCTGGTTGAGCCCGAACTCGCGCGCGACCGGCGGCAGCGCCATGCCGAACAGCGCGAAGTCCGTGGCGTCGAACATCACGCCGAGGAAGCACAGGATGAACAGGTTGCGGTGCCAGCGCGAGAACGGCAGCCGTTCGAGCCGGCCGACCAGCTCGGCCGATTTTTGCGCAGCGCCCGCCATGATGCATCCCTCCCCGGCGCCTCTTGACCGAGGCTGTTGTGTGCCGAGTTAACAACGAAGCACGCGGCCATGACAAGCGGAGACGCAAAACGCGACGTCGTGCCTCGTGCAAGTCGGCGCTATTGCTTCGAAGCATGCGCGCCTTTACGGTCCGTCCCCTCGCCGGGACGCCCGAATGCTCGACATCTTCACCCACTTCATGCCGAAGCCGTTCCTCGATCGCCTCGGCGCGCTCATCCCAGGCCATCCGGTGCTCGCGGCTTTTCCGCGCATCAGAACGCTGTGGGACGTCGATGCGCGGCTGCGGCTGCTCGACGAGTTCGAGCCGCTGCAGCAGGTGCTCTCGCTCGCCAATCCGCCGATCGAGCTGATCGCACCGCCGGACAAGAGCCCCGACGTCGCGCGGGCAGCCAATGACGAGCTCGCGGGGATTTGCCGCAAGCATCCCGATCGTTTCCCCGCCTTCATCGCCTCGCTGCCGATGAACAATATCGAGGCGGCGCTCGCCGAGATCGAACGCACGATCGCGATCGGCGCCCGCGGCGTGCAGGTTTTCACCAACGTGGCGGGCGAGCCGCTGTCGGCGGCGAAATTTCGGCCGATCTTCGCCCGGATGGCGCAACGCGATTTGCCGATCTGGGTGCATCCGATGCGCAGCGCGCAGTTTGCCGATTACGCGAGCGAGAGCGCATCAGAGAACGAGGTCTGGTTCAGCTTCGGCTGGCCGTACGAGACCACGGCCTGCATGACCCGGCTGATCTATGCGGGCCTCCTCGACGAGCTGCCGAACCTGAAGATCATCTCGCACCACATGGGCGGGATGATCCCGTTTTTCGCCGGCAAGATCGACCTCGGCTTCCGCCAGATCTTCTTCGGCACCCCGAGCCGCAATCCGGCGGCGGAAGAGGCCGGGTTGAAGCAGCATCCTCGCCGCTACTACGAGATGCTGTTCGCCGACACCGCGCTCAACGGCGAGGTCGCGGCGATCCGCTGCGGGCATGCGTTCTTCAAGACCGACCACTGCCTGTTCGCGACCGATGCGCCGTTCTGCTCCGAGCAAGGCCGCGGGCTGATCCGCAATACGATCGCGGCCGTGAATGCCCTTGAGATTTCGGATGTGGAGCGCAAGCAGATTTTCGCCGGCAATGCGAAGAGACTGCTGAAGTTATGAACCGCAGGGTGGGCAAAGGCGCATGGCGCCGTGCCCACGCGCCACAGACGGTGGGCGCGTTTCGCTTTGCCCACCCTACGAAGGACCACGCATGAAAACCCGGAACATCAAGGTCAAGCTCCGCGACGGCGAGATGGGCGCCTACCTCGCGATCCCCGACGCGACGCCGGCAGGCGCGGTCATCGCCATCATGGAGATCTGGGGCGTCAATGACACCATGCGCCATCACGCGCATGAGTTCGCCGAGGCCGGCTTCATCTGCCTCGTGCCCGACCTCTTCTGGCGCCAGGAGCCGGGCGTCGAGCTGTCCGACGGCAACCCGGAGCACGTGAAGAAGGCGTTCGATCTCTACTACGACTTCGACTACGACCTCGCGGTGCGCGACATGGAGGACACCTGGCACCATCTCGCGAAACTGCCCGAATGCAACGGCAAGGTCGGGGCGGTCGGCTACTGCCTCGGCGGCAAGCTCTGCTATCTGATGTGTTGCCGCACCGACATCGACTGCGCCGTCGCGTACTACGGCACCTATATCGAGCACAACATCCGCGAGGTGAAGAATCTGCACCGGCCGTTCGTGCTGCACATGGCGATGAAGGACCGCTGGGTGCAGGCGGAGGTGAACGACCTGCTCGAGCGGCGGCTCGCGCCCAATCCGCTGGTGACGATCCACAAATATCCCGGCGCCGATCACGCTTTCGCGCGCAAGGGTGGGAAGACCTATTCGCAGCCCGAGGCCGACCGCGCGCTCGCGCTCACGGTTGACTTCTTCCGCAAGCACTTGCGCTGAACTTGCGCCGAACTTGCGCTGAACCATCGGCGCCTTCACCGATGCCTACGCGCGGCTCGCCATGCTGGCGCGTGGGGCGAAATCGCGACGGCGATTTGCCCCTAGCTAGGGGGTCGGCGTATTGGTCTTCGGCAGAATGCCGTTGTCCTTGAGATATTCGATCACGTCGGCGCGATCCTGCGCGTTCTTGACGCGGTAGAACATCTTCGTGCCGGGGACCAAGACGGACGGATCGGTGAGCCACTTGTCGAGCGTCTCCTCGTTCCACACGATGCCCGACTTCTTCAGCGCCGGCGAATAGGCATAATCGGGGACGCTGCCAGCGGTGCGGCCGAACACGCCGGCGTGCCGCGGCCCCTGCCCGTTCTTGTCGAACGAATGGCAGATGCCGCAGGTCTTGTAGATCTGCGCGCCGTGCACCGCGTCGCCGGCCGCCGAGACGGCGGAGGGCGCGAGCAACGCGGCGAGCGCGATTGCGCCGGCAATAACTGACGTATGCGAACGCGCGGTGCGCTGGAATTCGCTCGACATGATTGGTCCTCCGCGTGGCGGACGATCGATAGTGCCGCGGGCGCATCAAGAGCGGCGGCGCATCCGACCGGTTCGGCGGTGGAGACCTCGGCCAGTGGCGATTTATTCCTGTCGGTCGACGGCGTGGCACACTCCAGCAGGCGGATTGCATCGCCGCCGCGGAATCGCTATCTATGCAGTTGCTCGGCGCCCTGCTCGCGGGCAGAAACATCTGCTGGATCAGCGGCTTATTGGGGAATAGTTCAACGGTAGAACAGCGGACTCTGACTCCGTTAATCTAGGTTCGAATCCTAGTTCCCCAGCCACCGTTCGACGCTCCAAACTCACGACTTCATACGACTGCTGATCCGGCGCTACGCCCCGAGCCGCACCCGCCCGCTGGCCGCCGCGCGGCAGGCCATGTGTCTCACCTCGTCGACCGAGGAAAACGAGCAGCCCTGGCGCTCCCACAACAGCGCGAGCGACTGCTCGGTGTGAATCGAGATGTGCCCGTTGCGCGGGGCGACATACCACCATCCGAGGCCGCTCGACTCTGCGAAATCCGGCGGCAGCACCAGCGTCGAGAACAGCACCACGCCGTCGTCGGCCAGTCGCTCCAGAATGGCGCGCACGCAGCCGACCGGATCGGGCGTGTGCTCGAAGGTCTCGAAGCAGGTGATCAGATTGTAGGTCCCCTCCGGCGGCCTATCGAATTCCGGCGAGAAGGGATCGTAGGTATCGCAGTGCTTGAATCCATGCGCGCGCAAGCCTTTGGCGAAGGTGCCGTTGCCGCCGCCGTAATCGAGGACGCTCAGCCGTTCCTTGTGGGCATCGAACAGCCGCGCCACGAACGCCACGTTGCCGAGCGGCCGAAACTCGCGGTACTCGGGATCGACCTGGGCGTACTCGCGATTGTAGATGTGCGTGGCGAAATCCGCCGGGGTCCAGTCGTCGAACGCACCGGTGAACAGGAAGCCGCAGGCCGGGCAACGTCGATAGTAGATCGCACGACCGTAGAGCGGCAGGCGCATGCCGCGGTGGTCCACGCATGATTTATTGAAATCGACCGAGCCGACCATCGGCGCCGGGCTTGCGCAGATCTTGCAGGGCGCAAATTGCGGGGCAGGGCTTGGAAAGTGCATGCCGGCGGTTTCCTTTGCGCCAAGCCAGCGACGGCAGATGAGGCCGAATCACTTCCGCAGTGTAGACGACCAACGCTGCGTCGGCGGAGGGCATTGCGGCGCGCAATGATCCGCCAAGTTGGGCCGATCTACAAATACCGGTCTTCGCCCTCGGCGAGCTCGCGCACGCTCCACGCCAGCGGAAACCCGTACCCCGCACGTTGCCCCGGGCATTTCAGCTTGCCGGCCTTGTGCGCCTTGCTCGTGTACAGCTCGATGCCGACGAACTTCAGCGCCATCAGGAGCGCCTGCGCGGAATCGATGCCGTTGCCCTGCCCGTGCCGTGCCGCGCCGGGCCAGCCGATGGTGAAATCGCAGCGCCAATGATCGCCCTTGTTCACCGGCGCGTAGATCGTGACCGGCACCTCGACGTCGCGGCGGCCGACCTTCAGCGTGAGAATGCGGCCCGCGACGATCGCTGAACCGTCGCGCCCCGTAATCGCGGCCTCGGGCGGCGGCGCACCCTGCTCGGCGGCGTTCGCCCGCGCGGCAAGCTCGGCGAGCCGCACCTCGCTGTAGCGCCACCTCGCGACATCGCCCTGCACGTCCAAACCGGCCGGCGGCGACCAGTGCCTCGATGCGCGTCGCGATCGTGTGATCCCGGCTCGCGACGTCGCCGCGCTCGCACGCCTTGAGCACGTCGGCGATGATCCGCGCCACCTTGAGCCATTCTGGGCGGGCGGCGGCCAGCACGAAGGCATCGATTTGCTCCGCGGACGCAGTGCGCCGCCGGCCGCGCGCGCGGCAATATTCGTCGTAGGCGCGCGCGACCTCGGGATCGATGCTGCCCGGCGGCAGGCGATCGAAGAAATCGCGCTCGGCGCCGATGTCGACGTGGCCGCGCGTCATGGTCAGCGCCATGATCTGGCGCAACGAATCCTCGACCGCGCGATAGTCGGCGAGCTCCAAGGCGATGCGCGCCTTGACGCCCAGCGCCTCGCGGCGAAACAGGCCGGAACGCATGGCGGCCGCGATGGCGCGCTCGATGATATGCATGGCCTCGTCGGGAAGGTTCTCGTCGTAGAGCTTCTGCGACGCGAGCGCGATCAGCGGCCGCGCACTGTCGGGATTGGCGTCGGCATCGGCGCGTTGGACCGCCTCGGCTGCCAGGTAGTTGCCGCGGTCACGCTGCTCCTGCGCCAGCAGCCAGCGCAGCGTCTGCAGCCGCCGCGGGCCGGTCTCGTCGCGGATTTTCTGCTCGAGCACCGGCACGATGTCGCCCTCCACGTGGCCTTCGATGTGAGTCTCGCGCCAGTCGTCGCGCCAACGCAGAATTTCCAGATCCGGCCGGCGCGCGCGGATCGCATCGGCCTCCGCACGATTGCCGCAGGCCATGTGCTCCTGCACGAGAAGGTGATCGAGAATCTCCAGCCGGTCCGGATCGGATTCTTCCGCGATTCGCGCTTCGATGGCGCGCATGATGCCCTCGCGGGACAGTGATCGGCGCAGCTCGTCGCGCCACTGCTCGAGCTCGTTGAAAGATTCCGGATAGCCCATGCGTCGCCCCAACTGATGCGTCGCCCCAACTGATGCGTCGCCCCAGCTGCTGGCGATTGTTCGCTTTATGTTCTATAGTGCAACCTTTGCCTGCCGCCGATCAAGAGGGTCGTCACTCCCGGCAGCCTGCGCGAGCGAGGCGCCTCGCGACGCTCGGCCGCACGCCATGGGGACCCACGCGGACGATTTCGGCGGTAAATCGTTTGCGCAGAGGCGTCTCGTCCAGCTCCCGGGTCGGGGGCAACGGAGTGCCGCGATGCATGCCATCGAAGCGCTTTATCAACAGCACCTGGCGCGCCATCAGCTGCCTCCGCACGGTCTCGTCGAGCGGCACACGCGGCGCATCACCGACGAGCACGTGGCCCATGACATCGCAGGTCGGCTGACCTGCGCGCTGCCCAGCGCCGAGGCGCTCGACTATCTCGGACGCCACCTGCGGCCGCCCGTGCTCACGGTCGCGGCGGGCATCGGCTTCTGGGCCTACTGCCTGCACGAGGTGCTGGGGATCGATCCCATCGCCACCGATCTTTACGCGCCGGAGGAGAATCCCCGTTTCCGGCGACGCGGCTGGCATGCGGTGCAGCCGATGGATGCGCTCGAGGCGCTGCGCCGCTATCCCGATCACGACATGATCGCGGCGTGCCTGCCGCCCGGCCTGAGCCTGCAACAGCTGTACGAGGCAGCCCCGCAAGCCACCTCGCGCCAACTTTTCGTCATCGGCTACTTCTCACGCGCGGCCTTCGGCGGCGGGCGGGAAGGCGTCATGTCGGAGGCGCACGGCTTGCGATTCAGGCGGGTCGATTGCATCGCCCGCTGGGGCCTGGAGGCGCCGGAATACCAGACGGTCCTGATCCACACCTGGCATGTCTGACCGGCACGCGTGAGCGCGGACGAAGCGCCTCAACGGCCTGCGTCGACTGCGCTACCCTCGCGCCAGCAACGAACCGTGCGGAGGGCTCGCCATGATCATCCAGACGGCGCCGGCAGGCGCGCCCCGGCTCGCCATCATGATGCACGAGCACACCGCGCTTGCGCACCAGCTCGCCCGCGCGTTCGGCAATGCGCGTTTCGCGCCGCCCGAGCCGGCCGACCTTTTCTATCACGTGGTGCTGCACCACGACGCGGGCTGGGCGGCGTTCGACCGCGATCCGGCGACGAACCCGCAGACCGGCCTGCCGTTCAACCTGGTCGAGACGCCGCCTGAGCACATCACGGTCACGAGCCGCGGCTCGCCGGACTACAACGAGCGCCACCATCCGTTCTGCGGCCTCGTCTCCAGCATGCACAGCTGGGGCCTCTACAACGGCCGCTACGGGCTCTCCGACATGGTGCTGATCGACAGAATTCCGCCGCCCGACCGGCCGCTCGTGCAGCGCATGCTCGACGACGAGCTCGCGCGCCAGTCGCGGCTCAAGGCCGCGCTCGCCCGCAATCCGTCGACCGCCGCGTGGATCGACGAGCGGCGGCTCTTTCAAAGCTACAAGCAGCTGCAGTTCGTCGACACGCTCGCCCTCTACTTCAACCGCACGCACGCGAGCGCGCGCGGGGAGGTCGCGTTCACGCACGTGCCGCTCAGCGCCAGCGAGGACACGACGGTCACGATCACGCCACGCGCGGCCGGCGTCTACGCCCTCGCGCCCTACCCGTTCGCAGCGGACGGCGCCGAGTTCGCCTTCGCGGGCCGCCCGATCGCGCCGGGGCAGCAGGATGCCGGCGGAAGCTGGGCGACGGCGCTCGCCACGAGCGCGACCATATGGGAGCGATTTCGGCTGGTGGCGGGATGAGCGCCGCAGGTTGGGTTCGAACTCTTGGTCGGCCCAACCGCCGCGACACGTCGGCGTGAGGTGGCGCCTGCCCGAATGATTAAGCGTTCGTTACGCAACCCGCGAGGATTCCGGAGTTCCATCAAATTCATTTAAATATATCGCGCCTAAGCTCCGGGGCCTGCAGGTTCGCCATGGAAGAACGGCGCATATCCCCGCGAATGCGGATGTTGAAAACCGGGAAGATTTTTCTCGGCACGCACGTGGTCGCGTGCACGGTCCGCAATCTGTCGGAGACGGGCGCCTGTATCGAGGTCGACAGCATCGTCGGCATCCCGTCGACGTTCGAGTTCGTGCTGCCCGAGCGCTGCTACCGCACCTGCCGGGTGGTTTGGGCGAACGGCGGCCGCATGGGTGTCCAATTCCAGTAGGCCCTTTACACAAAACGGTTTTACCCAATGTTCACGGATGAGGGGCTGATATACCTGCGTGATTGCACGGATCACACGCATTGCCACGACGTAGCAGCAGCGCAACCAGGGTCCCGCCCTGCGGCGCAACGTGACCGCCTGAGCCCGACAACCCAGGCCTGACGCGAGGCCCGCACACCATGCCGAAGCCGAGCAATCCCTCCCATCGGGCCAGCACCTGCGCTTTGGTCTTGGCGCGGCAGATCGCGCGAGCCACGGCCGGCTTCTTCTCCGACCGGCGCGGCAACGTCGCGGTCACGGTCGCGGTTTCGGCGCTGCCGATCCTCTACGCGATCGGCTGCGTCATCGACTTTTCGCTCGCCTCCATGGTCAAGACCAAGATTCAGGCCGCTGCCGACGCGGCGACGCTCGCGACCGTGTCGAACAACTCGCCCACGGTGGCGAACGCGAAAGCCGGCCAGAGCGTCTCGGGGGGATCGACCTACGCGACCAATTTCTTCGATGCGGGCTCGACCTCGACAAAGAGCGCCTTCAATCTGTCACTGACGCGAAGCGCGACCGTCACCATGAGCGGCACGACCGTGACGGCCGCCCTGACCTACAGCGGCAGCGTCCCGACCTATTTCCTCGGCCTCATCGGCTACAAGCACATCCCGATCAGCGGATCCTCGACCTCGAGCTTCACGCTCAATCCCTACATCGATTTCTACATGATGCTCGACACCTCGGGCTCGATGGGCATGCCCTCGACCGCGGCCGAGCAGGCGCGACTGCAGGCCGTCAACCCCGACAATCAGTGCAACTATAATTCCGGCTGCACCTTCGCGTGCCATTTCACCGCGCAGGGCGCCTGCAGCCAGAGCTGCCAGGGGCCCTATCCGGCCGTCGGCACGTTCTGGAACCCGTCGCCGACGAACCCCTCGCCGGGCGGCTACTGTCAGGGCTTCATCATCTCGCGGCTCGGCACCAGCCAGACCACCTACGCGAGCGGCAACAACTCGGTCAACGGCAACACGGTGAACTGGAACGGCACCCAGGCCACCTCCTGCCCGTCGCCCGGCACGACCTCCTGCATCCAGTTGCGCCTCGACGCGGTCGGCTACGCGGTGAGCCATCTCCTGCAGACGGCGTCGACCACCGAGACCCAGAGCGGCATCTCCAATCAATTCCGCGTCGGACTTTTTCCCTTCATCCAGAACCTCTGCTACGCGAGCGCCGGCAACAGCAACTCTTGCTCGGTCGGTCTCACCACCAGCCTGACAGGGACGACCATCACGAACATGGCGAACGGGCTCGCCAACTTTCTCGACACCGGCCAGAACTCGACGCTCGGCTCCGGCGGTACGCACTTCGAGAATGCGCTGAACACGATCAACACCTCGGTGATCGCCAACCCGGCCGGCACCGGAACGGCGGCCAACCCCCTGCCCTACCTTTTCATCATCACGGATGGCTCGCAGGACTACCAGACGCAGTGGAACGGGGGCTGGAGCTCGCAGAACTGGACCTCCAACTCGACCGTTCCCCACCAGAACTCGGCGACGTACATCCCGCCGAACAGCGTAACGTCGACGGACTACTGCACGACGATGAAAAACCGGGGCGTCACCATCGCGGTCCTTTATATTCCCTACCAATACATCGCCAATGCCAATGCGAGCTTCGCCAGCAACGAGGACGGATACGCCAACGGCAACGTCAGCCCCACCGACCTCCTCGCGCCGGCGCTGCAGGCCTGCGCGTCGCCGAACTTCTTCTACACCGCGAGCACGCCGGCCGCCATCGATAGCGCGCTGCAGGCGATGTTCAAGCAGGCGGTGAATACCGCGCATATCAGCCAATAGGGTTGCTCTTGAATGGCGAGACGCCGGTCGGCGCAGAAAGATAAAATACCTGGCCGCCCCACGATCGAACGAATCCGACGCGTTTCAGGACACCAATTGCTGGATCGTCGAGGAAACCCGGGCCGCTAACAGGTGCTTGGCACGCCGACATACTGGACGCAGATGCTGCTGCGCGGCGTCACATAGATATTGTCGTTGAGCGAGATCGTGCTCACGAAGCTCGAGAACAAAAAGGGCGTGTATGAATAGCTCACTTCGGCGTAGATCAGGTAACAGGGATACGAATTGCAGGAATTATTGCTTGCGCCCCTCAGCAGCGTCGGAAGCGTCCACGTCGTTCCCGCCGTGTGGGCGGTGCCGTTGAGCGAGTAGCTCCAGCTCACTATCGCGTTCGACGCGGAGGTCGCCTTGATCTGCGAGACCGTGAACGTGCCGGGCGTGCTCGAATACGGCGCGAGCACCTGGCTGACCTTGGTCATCGTGTCCGACATGTCGGTGGCCTGCATGCCGAAAGTGCCGGTCGCATACGTGTTGGTGATCGACGCCAGCGCGAAGGTCGCGGAGCGCACCTTCATGTACACCGCGATGGCGTTGCCGATGTCGTAGGTCTCGATCAGCATCACCAGCAGCATCGGCGCGATGACGGCGAACTCGATGGCGGCGACGGCGCGCGTCGAGGCGATGAACCGGCGGACGTGCTTGATCATCGCGGCGGCTCCTCAGTACGGCTCGACCCGGAAGACAGTGACGCCCATGATCTCGGCGGTGCCCTTCGGCATGTTCGGGCTCGAGATCAGGAACGCGAGCGGCGCCGTCACCACCGGCAGCGGATAGGCGAGCTGCACGACGACCGTGTCGCCCGGCTGGCCGGGGCTGTAGGGAAAGGTGGTGATCTGCTGGCCGTTGCCGTTGTAGAGCGCCGGCAGCGCGGTGCTCACGTTGGTGCCGCTCTGCACGAACACGGCGAGCGAGCTGCACTTGAAGATGACGGTCGGAAGATAGTTGTTGCAGATGCTGGTCTTGAACTGCGCCTGCGTGTCGTTCGCCGCCGATCCGGTCATCAGGGTGCGGCCGGCCTCGCTGGCGGCGTTCTGCAGCGCCTGTTGCGCGAACAGGAAGACGGCGACCTGGAAGATCGCGATCAGCAGCGCCACGAAGGCCGGCGCGATCAATGCGAACTCGACGGCGGACGCGCCCTCCTGGGCGGCGCCGAGACGCCTGACGCTACGTGCAAATCGACGAAATATCGCGCCCATGAACAAGACCCACCGCGGCCCCCCTGGACTGCCCTATGGGCTTGGCGAGGGCACACTGGACCGTGCTAATCCTTAGAGATGCCACGTGAATTTTCCCTTACCCTGACCGCAGATTCGCGCGGGTATTCTCCCAGATCGCATTGATGCTAATTCTTGGGCCATCAGCCATGGACAACTTCTCCCGTACCCAGATCACCCGCAAAGCCGTCATCCCCACCCGCGGCGGCCTCGTCGCGGCGGCGCACCGCCGCGCCGCCGAGGTCGGCGCCGCCGTGCTCGAGGCGGGCGGCGACGCGGTCGACGCGGCGGTCGCGGTCTCGTTCGCGATCGGGGTGATCGAGCCGTGGATGAGCGGGCCGATGGCCGGCGGCGCCATGGTGCTGTGGCGCGCCGACGAAGGCCGCGCCCGCGTCGTCGACTACGGCATGCGCGCGCCGATGGCGCTCGACGTGGCCGACTATCCGCTCGCCGCCGGCACCGTGACCAATGAGCTCTTTCCCTGGCCGCGCGTGCTCGGCGACCGCAACATCCAGGGCGCGACCGCGGTCGCGGTGCCGGGCGTGGTCGCCGGCATGGGCGTGGCGCACGCCGAATACGGCCGCCTGCCGTGGCGCGACCTGCTCGCGCCCGCGGTCCAGTTTGCGCAGCAAGGCCTGCTGACCGACTGGTTCTCGGCGCTGCTCACCACGGCGGCCGCGCGCCAGCTCTCCGCCGATCCCGACGCGGCGCGGATGTTTCTCGACGACGGCACCTGGCCGATCATCGGCTTCTGGAACGCGGCGAGCGAGCGCCACCTCGATCAGCGTGCCATGGCGGCGACGCTCGAGGCCATCGCGCGCAACGGCGCAGGCGAGTTCTACACCGGCGAGGTCGCGCATGCCCTCATTGCCGACCTGCGCCGCAAAGGCAGTGCGATGAGCGAGGCCGATCTCGCCGCCTATCAGGCGCGCATCGTCGACGCGCAAACGGTGCCCTATCGGAAGGGCCGCATTTTCGTCGCGCCCGGCCTCACTGGCGGGCCGACATTCGCGCATGCGCTGGGCTTCCTCAGCGCCGACATCGCCCCGGCGCGTGGCGCACCCGGCGTCGCGAGCTACCTCGCCTATGCACACGCGCTCGATCGCGCGTTCAAGGCGCGCCTCGCGCGCGACGGCATGGGGGATGGAATGGGCGACGGCCCGCGCGAGCCCGAGCATGCGCCGGCCTGCACGACCCATTTCAACATCGTCGACCGCCACGGCAACATGTGCGCGGTCACGCAGACGCTGCTGTCGCTGTTCGGCGCGCGCACGGTGTCGCCGGCGACCGGGCTGCTGCTCAACAACGGCCTCATGTGGTTCGACCCGGAACAGGGCAAACCCAACTCGCTCGGTCCCGGCAAGCGCTGCCTCGCCAATTTCTGTCCGGTGGTCGGCGAGGACGGGGAGGGCCGCCGCTTCGCGCTCGGCGCCTCCGGCGGGCGGCGTATCCTGGGCGCCGTGATGCAGATCGCCTCGTTCATGATCGACCACGGCATGACGCTGGAAGAGGCGTTCCATCAGCCGCGCATCGACATGAGCGGCGCCGGACGCGTCACCGCCGACCGCACGCTGCCGCGCCCCGTGCTCGACGCGCTGGCACAGGCGTTTCCGACCATCACCACGGTCCGCACCGGCTATCCCTACGCCTTCGCGAACCCGTGCGCGGTGCTGCGCGAGGGCGAGATCAACACGGGCTGCACCGAGATCATGTCGCCATGGAGCGACGTGGTGGCGCAAGGAACGCCGGTGGGCGAGGATTGAAGTGACTGTACCCCGACCCAGCGTCACGCGGTTGGCGTCCTCGAACGCACGGATCTCGGTCGCGTTCTGCGGGCCGGCGCGGGACCATCGCGTGTCGCGCCACTTGCTGCCTCTCGAGCTTGATGCGCGCGGCCTACGACGGCATGCAATCGTGTCGGCGATTCATCGTTGCAGCAGGCCGACGACCGTCGGCATCACTGTCGCGGTGAAGATGCCGCACAGGCCCATTCCCAGGCCCGCGAATGCGCCGCCGGTCTCATCGATGGCCAGCACACGGGCCGTTCCGATCGCGTGTCCGGCGACGCCGGCCGCGAGACCGGACGCGCGCATGCAATGCAAGCCGGTGAGGCGCAGCAGCGGCAGCGAGAGAATCGCGCCAAGAATACCCGTGACGATGACGAGGATCGCGGTCAGGTCCGGCAAGCCGCCGATCTGGTGGCTGATCCCCATCGCGATCGCGGTGGTGACCGATTTCGGTGCGACCGACAGGATCACCGATTTGGAGGCGCCCAGCGCCCACGCAATGCCGATGGCGCTCACGGCGGCGGACGCTGCGCCGGCAATGACTGCGCAGGTGACTGGGGCGGCCGAACGCTGGATGGTGCGCAAATTGCCATGAAGCGGCACCGCCAAAGCAACCACGGCAGGCCCGAGCAAGACGTGCACCAGCTTCGCGGTGTCGAAATAGACCTCGTAGCTGGTTCTGGTGAGATCGAGCACGCCCACGACCATCGCGATCGCCAGCAGGACCGGATTAGCCCACGCAGGCGACCCGATCCGACGGCTGAGCGCCATTGCGAGCTCGTATGCGGCGAGGGTGACGAAAGCCCCGCCAGCGGAAGCCGCAAGAACGCGGCGCCGGACGCCAGGACGATGTTCATTTGCGATGCTCCGCTTCGGGTGGCGAAAGGCTCAGCCGCGACGCAGCCGCTCTGCGTTCGCGCCAGCGTTCGACCGCGCGCATCGTCCACGCCGTGACGAGAATTGCCACGATCGAGGATCCGACCACGCTCGCCGCGATCGGCATCCATTCGGCCTGGATCAGCTCGAAGTGCGCCGCCACCCCGACACCGGCCGGCACGAACAGGACCGGGAAGTGCTGCAGCAAGCCGCGTGCGCTCGTTCCGAGCGTCCCCCACGGCCCGCCGCGCACGATGAGCAGGAGCAGAAGGAAGATCAGGCCGAGGACCGGCCCGGGTATTGGGATTGCACCGACGCGCTGCAGGGTTTCGCCAACGAGTTGGGCTCCGAGAATAATGGCGAAGTCGCGCATGAGCGAAGCTCGACCCGGTTGAACGGGCCGCGCAGGCTCGGCCGCACGTGCCTCAGGTGGATGCGCGCGCATGTCGGACTCGCTCACGGCCCCATGATCCAAGCGCCACTGGTGTCGGCTTCGATCGGAGCGTCGCCGCCGCCAATGTCGCGGGGGCCGAGCAGGCTCACGGCGACCAGGCCGGCCAACAGGCACCCGGCGACGAGTAGCGGAGCCACGATGCCCGATGTGCCCGAGCCGGAAGGTGTGTCGGAAAGTCGAGCGAAACGATTCTCCTCGGTTTGCATCGCCATGGCTTTGATTCCGCTGTCTCGATGGTCGTCGAGTAGATGAGCGTGTCTCGTCCCCGCGCGCGGCGGCATCGCGGAAACGACAGAAGGCCTGGCAGGCACTGTCTCGGGTTGTGTCATCGGCTGCTCCTACGGTCATAGATCCGGTGCAACGACAAAGACGAATCGAGTTGATCGAGCAGAACGATCTCCGCGGTGCCGGCACGTGGATCCGGCAGATCGCGACGGCTTCATCGCAACAGGAAGAACAACGTCAGCGGAACCGTGAATGATGCGGACCAGGTCGATACCGCGACCAGGTTCGCAATTTCGTCCGGCTCATTGTTCCAACGCTGGGCAAAGACATAGCTCAGCACCGCGACCGGCATGGCGCACTGAAGCACCAGAACGTGCTTGGCTGTGCTTGGAAGCCCGAAGCTTTGAGCCACGATGACCGCAATGGCGATTCCAACGACCACGCGGATGATGGAAAATACGACGGCACGTCCAAGGCAAATCGGACGGAGCCGCGCGAGCGATGCGCCAACCATGATCAGCATCGTCGGGATCGCAATCCCGCCCAAGAGAGATGCGCTTCGGACGACAGCGTCCGGCAGCCGAAGATGTAGCGACGCGATGGCGATGCCGGCGGCTACCGCATAGACCAATGGCGTCCGGATTATCACGCTCAAGAGCGCATGCGGGCGAACCGACGCCACGCAGACGATTTGGCTCAACGGGGAATTGAATGCGTGCGAGACGGCAGAGAAAACCACTGCGTACGCGATGCCGGATTCGCCGAAGGCGTAATAGGCCAATGGAATTCCGAAGAAACCGTAATTCCCCCAGGTGACCGACGAAAGATAGGTTCGCACGCGAAGCCTGGCCAGATATAATCCGGCGGCGCCGATCGTAGCCAACAGAACGAGGCAGACGAGCGATGCCATTGCCATTTGGCCGAACGAGTCAGGAGTGATGTCCGCCTTCGCAAGGGCGGAGAACACCAGACATGGCATCGAAACGTCGGAAACGAGCTGTCCGAACGTCGAGCCATCGTAAGGACGTCCGAAGCGAACCCACAGATAGCCGAGGATCACCGGAACGGTCACTGGGACCAGCGTCGACAGGAGAGTCCAATACATTGGTCCCTCCTCAACCAGCTACTCTGCGGGGCTCGAATTGATCGATACGGTTGGTTGCCCGCTTTCCACGGCGATGCGGGCGGCGAGCCGGCTCCGCACGATCTCGGCGCATAATGCCCGAACTCTGCCGATCAAGCTGCGCCGGGGCGGTCGTCGATACCAATATTCGTAGTACCAGTAGGAATGGGGCATGAAGGGCAAGAACGGAAGAATATCCGGATCACTGGCTGATAGCGTGTGGACCGGCGGCGAATCTTGCTTTCTGTCATGAGCAGTCATCGAAGGAACTCCTTCACCGACGTTTCCGAGTTTCCCCGCTCTCGTGGACCGACCGCGGGACATCTTGCGGTTCATGAAACCTCTCCGAGGATCCGCGACCTGCCATTCACAGTCTGGACCATCGACGAAAATCAGGGCGTGCGAAAACACACTCGACGTGCCGCGATAACTCCGCGCCAGCCCTCGTCGCGGCGCCAACGCTTCTCCGTGTGGTGAGGCGCTACCGGCGAGGACGCCTGATCGCGTTGGCGTGCCGGCGATGGGCAATATCGCAAGCCACCGCGAGTGACCTAGCCCGCCGGTCGGCGCCATTCTTCCTATGAACGGATGAGAAATTCGGCGGTGCTCTGGGATATGATCGCAGGCGGGAAGATGCCCCAGGAGATGATCGATGGCTGCCGACGACGGAGCGCTGCTCGATCTGGTCGATCGCATCTACGAATCTGTCGACCGGCCGGAGCTCTGGCCCGTGACCATCCGTGCCATCGGAGAGGTGCTTGGAGGACGGCGCCACTTTTGGGACCTGGATCGGCATAGCGAGCGCTTGGCTCACAATTTCGCGCTCATCCCATCGGCGATTGGCGCCTGTGAGCCGATGTTTCTCCTGTCGCGCGCCGGCCTGAGATTTCTCGACGAGTACGACCGGGAATTCGGCGAGCTGATCATCCGATTTTTGAAGGTCGTATTCCTCAGCATCCTGTGGTCTCCAAATGACGTGCACGCCCGCGAGGCCATCGGGCTCGTCCTGACGCAACGCTATGTGGCGGCATTCGACGCGCTTTCTAGCCCAGGACCGACTCCCGCCGGCGCTGCGCGACGCACGCTGATCGCGGCGCTGTGGGCAGATGGTCATGCCTTCGGCACAGACAGTCTCAGGGCGATGCAGCTTCTCATGCCTCATCTCGACCGCGCCGTCCGCCTACAGGTGCGCTTGAGCATTGCTGATGTTCAGGCTGACCGGGTAGCAGGCGCGCTCGACGTCCTGACCGTCGGCGTGATACTGGTCGCTCGATCGGGCAAACCGTTGTGGGCCAATCGCCGCGCCCAGGAGATCATGCGCGATGCGAACGGCGTGCGGCTTCGCGCGGCGGGCCTCATGGGGCGGCGGCCTGCTGACACCCGGTCATTGCATGAGCTCATTCAGGGCGCAGTGTCCGGCGGAAGCCAAGGCCTCGCTGCAATCAGCCGCGGCGAGGATTCGCGGCCGCTGCTTGCGATCGCAGTTCCGCTCAAGCCGCCGGCGGAAGTGACGCTGTCGATCGATCAGCGGCCGGCGTCGTCTTCATCAGCGATCCGGATCGCACCGACAAGCCGTCGGTCGAGTCTTTGCAGCGAGCCTTCGATCTAACCTATCGCGAGGCACAAGCCGCGCTCGCCGTTGCGAACGGTCATGGCCTGAAGGCCGCGGCGCAGACGATGGGAGTTGCATTGACCACGGTGCGAAGCCAGCTGCAGCAGGCCTTCGCCAAGACCGGCACCAAGCATCAGGCAGAGCTCGCCGCCCTCGTGCACAAGACGCTCACCCACGTCAGATATGACTGAGACGCGGCCGGCTGCGCCCGAGTGCCGTGCGCGATCAGCCAGGTCCGACCAGCGTCGCGCGGTTCGCGTCCTCGAACGCGCGGATCTCGTTCGCCTTCGCCAGCACGATCGACTTCGTCGCCACCGGGATGACCACGACCGCAGTCTCGTCGGCAAAGATGATGTCGCCCGGATCGACCCGCACGGGCCCGAGCATGACCGGCTCGTTGATCGAGGCGGTCTTGAGGTCCCACTGGCTCTTCACGGGGCTGAGACCGCGCACGAAGCTCGGAAGCCCGGAGGCGCGCACGTCCGGGCCGTCGCGGGTGGCGCCGTCGATGACGGCGCCGGCGACCCCGTTCTGCTTGCAGGCGTAGCAGTGGAACTCGCCCCAGGTCGCGACGTCGACGCGCCCGCCATTGTCGATCACCACCACGTCGCCCTTGCCGGCAACCTTGCGCGTGACCTCCTGGTGGCGTGTGAGCTTGGCTTCGCGGTCCTCGTCGGCATTCTTAGGCACTTGACGGCACGTGACCGCAGTGCCGACGATCTTGGTGCCGGGCGCCGCCAGCATCATCAGGCCGGTCACGATCGATCGACGCAGTCCGAGCATCTCCATGGCATCGCTGATTTGGCCGCTGGCGAGGGTGGCGAAATCGGCGCGTTCCTGGTCGGTCAATGGCATAGTGTGTTCCGTCGCGGTTGAGACAGGGCCGCATCATCCCTTGAACGCCGCGAGCCCTTCGGCGCGGCCGGAGTAGATGTTGAACATCGCGTCGAAGCCGCTCGTGTCGAGCACTTCGCGCACCTGCTCGTTGACGCCGCACAGCGCGAAGACGCCGCCCGACGCCTTCGCCTTCTTCACCAGGATCAGGACCGCGCGCAGCCCGGCGCTGGTGACGTGATCGATGTCGGTGAAGTCGATCAGGATCTTCGGATGCGTGCCGGTGATGAGTGCGCCGACCTCGTTGGCGAAGGCCGCGCTGTAGATGCCGTCGAGCCGACCATGCGCCGTGACCACATGGGCGTCCCCGATCTGCTCCTTCTCGATGTCCATGCATCCCTCGCTTGCGCCCGGCAGGACCACGAGTGTAGCAAGCGCCGCGAAGCAGATCATCCGCTCTCGCGACCACATCCGGGAGACCCGGATTTGGCGAAGCTCGAGTCCGGGCTTGCGGAGAGCAAGCCGAGGGCTTCATCGGTGCGCGGCGGCGACCACTCGCAACCTGAGGAGTCCGACGACATGGCCAGCAACGCGATCGCTCCCCCGCTGATCGCGTTCGACTGTCAACGAGATGGTGCTCGACCTCGAGATGATGGACGGTACGTAGTAGCCTGGATCGAGCGGAGTTCACCTTCCGGCTTGCCCAAGGCAAGACCCGAAGACTCAATCGGGCTGCGGGCGCTCGCCTGGTTCCATTCTGCAGAGATAATTCGGTGTAAATTTTACCAAATGAGAACCCTTTCGCACAACTATCAGCACACAACATTCCCCCTCACCTACCGTTAAGCCGTTTTTAGAGTCCGTAGACCAATGTCGCGCCCGAGCATCCGCTCGGTGGGGTTGCGGTGTCAGTCGAAACATTTCTGAACGAGCGTGCGGTCAATATCGCGGTCGACGGCAGCTATTCGCTCGAGCGGCGCTGGTACGACGCCGATGGAAAGCTGCGCAGCTTTGCCTGTCGAACGACCCGTGTCTCGCCGTTTCGCATGATGGTCCAGGTCCCGGTGGTCGGCCGTGTCGGCGAGCGCCTGAAGTCCTATTTCCCCGCGTTTGGCGATTTCGAAGGCGTCATCAGCCATACCATGCGCGGGAGCTTTCTGGTCGACATGGAATTGACGGAGGAACGTCGCGCGCGACTGGCCGATCACCTGGCCTGGCTCGAAAAGAAGATCAGCGATCCGAACGTTCAGGATGCAAGGAAAGACGCCCGCATCGTCCCGCCGGCAGCCCACTCGGTGTTCATTCTGGCCGACGGCAGCGTGCACACCTGCTTCCTCATCAACATGTCGTCGTCGGGCGCCGCGATCTCTGCCGAACTGCAGCCGCCGGTCGGCACACCATTGGCAATCGGCGGGTGCGTGGGCCGTGTGGTCCGGATTTTCGAAACCGGATTCGCGGTCAAGTTCGTCCACCAGCAATCGCTCGACGATCTGTCCCGCCTCATCGTCGTGCAGCCACGCCGGGCATCGATTTCCCCGGCGGAAGGCCAGGCCGGCGTGGCTGTCAGTCAGTCAGCGGCCAGGTGCGCGTGAGCGCGCCTACGCTCTTTGCGTTCTACTATTCGGCCGCCGCCGCATGGGCGAACTCGGTCGCCTGGCGCTCGAACAGATCGCGGTAGATGCCCCCGGCGCGCGCTGCGAGCGCCGCGTGGGTGCCCTGCTCGACGATCTCGCCGCGATCGAAAACCAGGATGCGGTCGAGGCTGCGCACCGTCGAAAGCCGGTGCGCGATCAAGATCGCGGTGCGCCCCTGCATCAGACGCACCATCGCGTCCTGGATCAAGGTCTCCGATTCCGAATCGAGGCTCGAGGTGGCCTCGTCCAGGATCAGCACGGGCGTGTCGGCCAGGAATGCTCGCGCCAGCGCCACGCGCTGGCGCTCGCCGCCCGACAGCTTGACGCCGCGCTCGCCGACCAGCGTGCCATAGCGCTTGGGCAGGCGCATGATGAAATCATGCGCATTGGCGAGCCGCGCGGCCTGCTCGATTTGCGCCATGCCGGCGCCCGGCCGGGCATAGGCGATGTTCTCGGCGAGCGAGCGGTGAAACAGGATCGGGTCCTGCTGCACGATCGCGATCTGGCTGCGCAGCGAGCGCTGCGTCGCCTGGGCGATGTCCTGGCCGTCGATCAGGATGCGCCCGTCGGTGACGTCGTAGAGCCGCTGGATGAGCTTCACGAACGTGGTCTTGCCGGAGCCGGAGCGGCCGACCAGCCCGACCCGCTCGCCGGCGCGGATGTCGACGCTGAGTCCGCGATAGAGCGGCGTCGCATGGCCGCCGTAGTGAAACGTCACGCGGTCGAACACGATGCGCCCGCCCTTGATCTCGATCGCACGGGCATCCGCCGCATCGGCGATGCCGATCGGCTCGGCATGGATCGCGACGAGCTCCTCCATGTCGTTCACCGAACGCTGCAAGTTGTTGATGTGCATGCCGATGTCGCGCAGATAGGCGTGGATGATGAAATAGCTCGTCAGCACATAGGTCACGTCGCCCGGCGAGGCGCGGCCCGCCATCCACAACAGCAGCGATCCGCCGATCACCGACGCGCGCAGGCATAGCAACGCGGTGAGCTGCGCCGCGGCCGCATAGGTGTAGCGCAGCCAGGTTCGCCGCACCCGCCGCCGCCACCCGCGCACGACGCCATCGAGCCGCGCGTCCTCGCGCGCCTCGGCGCCGAACGACTTGACCACGGCGTTGCAGGTGAGCGCGTCGGCGAGCGTGCCGCCCAACCGCGTATCCCAGGCGTTGGAGGCGCTCGCGGCCGGCGCGACATAGCGCGTCGACAGCGCCGCGGTCATCGCCACATAGACGAGCGCGCCCGCCCCGACCACGAGGCCGAGCGCGGCCCAGTGCAGCCCGAGCAGGATCATCGATCCGATCAGCACCAGCAACGACGGCAACAGCGCCATCAGGATCGTGTCGTTGAGCAGATCGAGCGCCCACATGCCGCGCGTGATCTTGCGCACGGTCGAGCCGGCGAAGCTGTTGGCGTGCCAGTCGGTCGAGAAGCGCTGCACCCGCATGAAAGCGTCGCGCGCGACGTCGGCCATGATCCGCAGCGTGAACGGCACGATCGCGAAGAGCCCGGCCTGGCGTACGATCAGCGACATCACGCCGAGGACGACGATCGCGCCGAATGCCCAAAAGGCATCGTGGCGCGCGGCGGCGTCGGCCGCGCCGCGCGTCAGCGCGTCGACCAGATGGCCGGAGAACACCGGCATGAACAGGTCCGCGACCGTCGCCGCCAGCAGGCAGCCTGCCGTCGTGAGCGCCAGGATCGGCTGATTGAGCCAATGGCGAAAAACGAACGGAAGCACCGTGCGGATCGCAGCAGGTCGCTTGCGGGTCGGAGCGGTCATATCGTGATCCGGTCATGCTCAGCGCATGCGCCGGCTCCATGCGGGCGATGCGGGCCGGCCGCAGCCGGGCAACGCGCAACGCTTGAGAGATCAGTGAGTTACTTAGTGTTGGGCGTCGGGCCATCGGCCCGACCGTTGCGGTCGAAGGGCGCCGTCAAACGGCGCGAAAGGCATCCGGAAAAAGCTTCGGACGCGCAGGGGCGATCTGCGACATCGACGAATACATGCAGATCCTCCTGGTTCGAGCCACGACGGGCGTGCTCATAGCCCGCCCAGAGGGATTTTGCAATCGGCGGTTACCGTAAGACGGCAAACAAAGGCGCGTGGCACGTCCTCACCGCGTGGGCAAAATCGCCATGCAAATCGGCTTCGCCCGATTTGCGCAAGTATTAATGCCGGGCAAGCCCGCAATCGGTGCGCCTTCGGCCATCCGGTGAAGCCGCGTGACGGCGATTTTGCCCGCCCTACGCGCGCTTTGCGTCGAGCGCGGCCCGCACCTTCGGCGGCGACATCGGCAGCTCGGTCAGCCGCGTGCCGACCGCGCGCTCGATCGCGTTGGCGATCGCCGCCATCGGCGGGCAGATGTTGACCTCGGCCGCCCCCTTGGCGCCGTAGGTATGGTTGGGGTTCGGCACCTCGACCAGCACGGGCTCGATCATCGGCAGATCCGAGGCGACCGGGATGCGATAGTCGAGGAAGCCCGGGTTCTCCATCAGCCCTTTCGAATTGTAGATGTACTCCTCGTTGAGCGCCCAGCCGATGCCTTGGGTGACCCCGCCCTGGATCTGGCCCTCGACGTAGCTCGGATGAATGGCGCGGCCGATGTCCTGCGCGGCGACGAAGCGCAACACCGTCACCTTGCCGGTCTCGGGATCGACTTCCACGTCGACGAATTGGGTCGCGAAGCCAGGCGCGACCACATTCGGGTTCACCGAGCCGGCGGCGACGATCGGCCCGCCGGTGGTCGGGCTCTTGGCGGCGATCTCTTTCAGCGTCAGCGGCTTGAAGTCGCCCACATTGGTGCTGGCCGGCCGCGCGCAGCCGTCCTCCCACACCACCCCTTCCGGGTCGACGTTCCACATCTTGGCGGCGCGGACGCACAGCTCGGCGATGATCTTCTTGGTCGTGTCGACGACCGCTTGGCCGGTCGCGAAGGTGACGCGCGAGCCGCCGGTGACGTGGGTGTAGCCGACCGAGGCAGTGTCGGCGATGATCGGACGCACCAGCTCGTAGTCGATGCCCAGCGTCTCGGCCGCCATGATCGCCATCGAGGCGCGCGAGCCGCCGATGTCCGGGCTGCCGGTCGCCAGCACCACGGTGCCGTCGGCATTGACATGCACGGTCGCGCTCGACTCGCCGCCGCCGTTGAACCAGTAGCCCGACGCGACCCCGCGCCCCTGGTTCTTGCCGAGCGGCTTCTTGTAGTCCGGATGGTTGATGAGGGCTTCGATCGTGTCCTTGTAGCCGTCATGGCCGAGCTTGCCGCCCGAGAGCATCTGCGTGCCCTTCTTGGCGGCGTTCTTCAATCGAAGCTGCAGCGGGTCCATGCCGATCTTCTGCGCCAGCACGTCGAGCACGCTCTCGACCGCGAAGGCGCCCATCGGCGAGCCCGGGGCCCGATAGGCCGCGACCTTCGGCCGGTTGCTCACCACGTCGTAGCCGACCGCGCGCGCGTTCGGGATGTCGTAGGGCGCAAACGCGCACATGCAGGTGCTCATGAATGGCGAGCCCGGAAAGGCGCCGGCCTGCAGCTTGAACAGGCCCTCGGCGGCCGTGATGGTGCCGTCGCGCTTGACGCCGATCTTCACGGTCATCGACGAGCCCGAGGTCGGGCCGGTGGCGCGGAACACGTCCTCGCGGCTCATCACCACTTTCACCGGCGCGCCGCTCTTCTTCGCCAGCATGACGGCGACCGGCTCGACGTAAATGACGGTCTTGCCGCCGAAGGCGCCGCCGATCTCGGCCGGGTAGACCCGCAGGTCGCCGAGCTTCATGCCGAGCAGCTGTGCCGTATAGGCCCGCACGACGAAGTGCCCCTGGCTCGAGCTCCACAGCTCGGCCTGCCCGTCGGCGTCGCAGCGCGCCACGGTCCCTTGCGGCTCGATATAGGCCTGATGCACCGCCGCGGTCTTGAACGACATCTCGACGACCTCGTCGGCCGCCGCGAAGCCCGCCGCGAGGTCGCCGAGGTTGTACTCGACCCGCTTGGAGATGTTGGACGGTTTTGGCGGCGGCGTGACGCCGCGGGTGATCAGGTCGTCGAACAAGAGCGGCGCGTCCGGCTTCATCGCCTCGTCGACGTCGATCACGTGCGGCAGCACCTCGTAGTCGACCGCAATCAGCGCCAGCGCCTGATCGGCGACCGATTTGCTGATGGCCGCGACCGCGGCGACCGGATGGCCTTCATACAGCACCTTCTCGCGCGCCATGATGTTGCGCGTCATGTGCCAGAAATTCTGCGCAACGCGCTCGGGGCCGACATATTCGAACTTCTGCTCAGGAAAATCAGCCGAGGTCACCACCGCCTTCACGCCGGGCAGCGCCGCCGCCTTGGAGACGTCGATCGAACGGATGCGCGCATGGGCATGCGGCGAGCGCAGGATGCGGCCGACCAGCATGCCCGGCATGGTGAAGTCGGAGCCGTAGAGCGCGCGGCCCGTCACCTTCGGCACGCCGTCCGGCCGGATCGGCCGGGTGCCGACCCATTTGAACTGCGCTTCCGTCGACTTGGTGGGGATGTCCTGCATGGCGCGCCTCGCCTGGATCGTGAGGGTGTGCAGGGTCGCGCGGTTGTGCGGCAAATGCAAGCGGCCACACGCGAGCCGCCCGCGCTCCCTCTCCCCGCAAGATCGTCGCAAGAGCGTCGCCAGGACGGGAGAGGGAGCGCCGGCACCTTGCCAGAATTACACGCATCAACCCCGTTTCCGTTTCCCGCAAACATGGGGTAGCGTTACGCCCTCGTCTTTGGATTTTGTCCAAATCCACAAAACGGCGAACGGGGTGCCGCTTCGCCGACATGCGTCAGGGAGGAGTCCCGCCCATGCTCGCCTATACCGCCCCCTGGACGGTCGATGAGGCCGTCCGCGCGCTCGCCGGAGCCCACGGCGTCGCAAAAGTCCTGTCCGGCGGGACCGATCTCTTGGTTCAGTTGCGCTCCGGCCGGGTCAAGCCGGACCTGATCGTCGACATCAAGAAAATCCCCGACATGGCCGGCATTCGCCAGCATGACGGCGGGTTCGTCATCGGCGCCGCCACCTCCGGCGCCGAGATCGGCGAGTGCGAAGCGCTGCGGCAGGCTTGGCCCGGGATCGTCGAGGCCGCGAACCTGATCGGCTCGACCCAGGTGCAGGGACGCGCGACGCTCGCCGGCAACCTGTGCAACGCATCGCCGGCGGCCGACAGCGTGCCGGCGATGATCGCGGCGCGCGCGACCTGCGTGATCGCGGGCGGCAACGGAAAGCGCGAGGTGCCGGTCGAGAGCATCGTCACCGGTCCTGGCCGCACCTCGCTCGCGCGCGACGAGTTCATCGTCGCTTTTCACCTACCGAAACGCCCGCCCCGTTCTGCCGACGCCTATCTGCGCTTCATCCCGCGCACCGAGATGGACATCGCGGTGGTCGGCGCCGGCGTCAATGTGACGCTTGACGCGGCCGGCGTGTGCACCGACGCCCGCGTCGTGCTCGGTGCCGTGGCGCCGACCGCCGTCGTGGTCGCGGATGCCGCAACCGCGCTGGTCGGCCACAAGCTCGACGATGCCGCGCTCGACGCGCTCGACGAAGCGGCGCGCGCCGCCTGCAAGCCGATCGATGACAAGCGTGGCACCATCGACTATCGCATCAAGGTCGCGGGCGTGATGGCGCGCCGGACGGCGGCGATCGCGTTCGAGCGTGCGGCAAGAGCCTGAGGAAAGCGTCAATGAGCAAGCATCACGTATCGACGACCATCAACGGCGAGCCGACCGAGTTTCTGTGCGAGCCGCAGCTCACGCTGCTCGATGTCCTGCGCGACGAGCTGCGCCTCACCGGCAGCAAGGAAGGTTGCAGCTCGGGCGACTGCGGCGCCTGCAGCGTGACCATCGATGGACGCCTCGTCTGCTCCTGCCTGATGCTCGCGGTCGAGGCCGAGGGCCGCAAGATCGAGACCATCGAGGGCATGGCCAACGGGCAGGAGCTGCATCCGCTGCAGCAGAAATTCCTCGAGCATGCGGCGCTGCAATGCGGCTTCTGCACGCCCGGCGTCCTGGTTGCCGCCAAGGCGCTGCTCGAGCGCAACCCCGATCCGACCGAGACCGAGACGCGCTACTGGCTCGCCGGCAACCTCTGTCGCTGCACCGGCTACGACAAGATCATCCGCGCCGTGCTCGATGCCGCCGCGGAGATGCGCGGCGCGTGACCGGCGAAAACAGCACTTCATAGGGTGGGCAAAATCGCGTGGCAATTCGGTCCCGCGTGGGCGACCGCGAGAGTAGCGATTTTGCCCGCGCGGGACCTCGGGCGCGGTTGCCCGTCCTACGGCGTCCAAGGTCGAGTTGAATGAACGAGTCCATCACCGCCCTCCCCGATCAGGATTCCGAATTCGCCCGCAACCTGCTGGCGCGGGTCGGCTGGCGCTGCGTGCCCGTCCTGCTGATCGCCTACGTCACGGCCTACATCGATCGCGTCAATGTCGGGTTCGCGGCGATCACCGCCACCAAGGATCTCGGCATGTCGCCCGAGGTGTTCGGCTTCGGCGCCGGGCTCTTCTTCGTCGCCTACCTGCTGTTCGAGACGCCCAGCAACTACTTGATGGAGCGGATCGGCGCGCGCATCTGGCTCGGCCGCATCATGATCTGCTGCGGCCTCGTCGCCGCCGCCATGGTGTTCGTGAACAGCGCGACCTGGTTCTACGTCGCCCGCTTCGTTCTCGGCGCGGTCGAGGCCGGCCTGTTTCCCGGCGTCATGCTCTACCTCACGTACTGGTTCCCCAAGCGCTACCGCGCCCGCTACGTCAGCATGTTCGCGATCGGCATCCCGCTCGCGAGCGTCGTCGGCGCGCCGATCTCCGGGCTGCTGCTCGGCCTCGACGGCGTGCTCGGCTTCAAGGGCTGGCAGTGGCTCTACATCCTGGAGGCAATTCCCGCACTGATCATCGGCGTGCTCATTTGGGCCATGCTGACCGATACGCCCGAGCAGGCCCGATGGCTCGAACCCGAGGAGCGCGACTTCATCCGGCGCACGCTCGAGCGCGAGAAGGCCGAGCACCCCGACACGGCACCGAAGCTGAACCTGCTGCAGTCGCTGCGCCTGCTGCTCGACCGGCGCGTGATCATTCTGTCGATCGTCTTCTTCGGCACCGGCCTGCCGAGCTACGGCCTCGCGCTGTGGCTGCCGCAGATCGTCAAGAGCTTCGGCCTCACCAATGTCGTCACCGGCTTCGTCAGCGCCATCCCGTTCCTGTGCGGCGCCATCGCCATGGTCTATTGGGCACGGCGCTCGGATGCGGCGCGCGAGCGCATCTGGCACACCGCGATCGCCGGCATCGTCGCCGCCGCCGGCATGACGGCCTGCTATTGGATCGCGTCGCCGGTGATCACGATGATTGCGCTGTCGGTCTCCGCGATCGGCACATTCGGCATCAAGGGCCCGTTCCTGTCGGCGATCAGCGAAAGCTTTTCCGACAAGACGGCGGCCGTCGGCATCGCCATGGTGGTGTCGATCGGCAATCTCTCGGGGTTCGCGGCGCCGTGGATGATCGGCGCGATCAAGCAGCACACCGGCGCCTTCCCGCCCGCCCTGCTGGCGGTCGGCATCTGCACCTTCGTCGGCGCGCTCGCCATCTTTCTGCACCAGCGGCCCGAGCCGACCCGCTAACCACGTAAAGTACCATCCCGATGCCAGACACCGCCCTCGTCGACTGCCACTTTCACCTGTTCGACAGGACGCTGCCGTTCGTCGATCGTCCAAGGCATACGCCCGACTACGACTTCACCGCCGAGCAGGTGCTGGCGACCTTCGACCGCTACGGCGTGGCCTATGGCGTGATCGCCGGCGCGAGCCTCTACGGCACCTACCACGACCACGTCATCCGGGCGACGCGCAAGCACAAGCGGCTGCGCGCGACCGTCATCGCCGATCCGGCGCTCGATCTCTACACCATGGAGAAGATGGCGGCCGACGGCATCATCGGCCTGCGGCTGGTGTGGATCGCGCTCAGCGATGATCGCCTGCCCGACATTACCTCTTACGAATGGAAGCGCCTGCTGCGCCGCGTGCGCGACCTCGACTGGCACGTCCACCTGCACGTCGGCCGCGAGCGCCTGCCGGCGATCATGCCGACCGTCGAGGCATCGGGAGCGAAGGTGGTGCTCGATCACTTCGGCTACCCCGACCCGAAGCTCGGCCTCGCCTGCCCGACCTTCCAGACGGTGCTGCGCGCCGTCGGCAACGGCCGCACCTGGGTCAAGCTCTCCGCCGGCTACCGCATGGGCGGCGCCGCGGCATTGGTGCCGTTCGCGAACAAGCTGCTCGAGGTCGCCGGTCCGCAACGCCTGGTATGGGGCAGCGACGCCCCGTTCGCCTCGTTCGAGGACCAGGTGACCTACCAGCAGACGCTCGACGATCTCGCGACCTGGGTGCCCGACCCGGCGACGCGGCGCGAGATCGGCAGCGTCACGCCCCTGAAGCTGTATTTCAGCTAGCCCGGACCATGGCGGGATACAACGAGTCCGCGACGGCGAGGGCGCGGTCGATCCTCCAGCCACGACCGACGCGGCGCTCGTTTTCATCGGTCGCATCCACACGCCGTGGACCGACCGGCTGAAGACCGCGCCAGGGCCCGCCGACGGGCCCACCTCCGCATCGCCCCGCGCCAGCCGGGCGACGGCGAGGTGACCCGCGAACCGTAAGCGCACGTCTCAGCGCCGCGGCTCGCGCCTCGGCCGTGCGGATTCCTTTCCGGCCGCCAGGACCCACATGCGGAACGCGCGCACGGCGGCATCGCGGGCGCGGTCCCGGCTCACGATCAGTTGATAGTCGTCGGCGCGCAATTCCGGCGCCGCGATCGGGCATACCAGCCGTCCCGCCGCGATGTCGCCCTCGATCAGGGGCAGCGAGGCGAGCGCGACGCCGAGCCCGTCGACGGCCGCCTGAAGCTGGAGGTAGACGTGATCGAGCTCGACGTGGCCCGCAGGCGCGAGATCGGCGACGCCGGCGGCCGCGAGCCATTGCGGCCACGCGGCGCGGGTGGTCGTCGAGTGCAGCAGCACGTGGCCGCGCAGGTCGCGCGCGGCCGTGAGCGGAACGCGGCGCAGGATGTCGGGGCTGCACGCCGGCAGCCGGCGATCGGGCATCAGCGTCTCGCAATGCATCGCGGCGCCCCGCTCGCCGCCGGAGCGCAGGCCGACGTCGAAGGCGCTGCCGACGTAGCGCAGCTTGCGCGACGTGGTCGACAGACGCACCTCGACGTTCGGAAAGGCCTTTTGGAAATCCGGCAGCCGCGGCAGCAGCCAGCGCAACGCGAGGCTCGACAGGCTGTTGACGCGCACGACGCCGGAGACGCGCGGCGCGACCTCGGGCCGCCGCAGCTTGCGCGCTGCCGATGCGAGGCGCGCCAGCGCGGCGCTCACGTCGGTCAGGAGCTCGGCGCCCTCATCGGTCAGCGTCACGCCGCGCGGCCGGCGCTCGAACAGAGCGACGCCGAGCCAGTCCTCGAGCAGCCGGATCTGCTTGCCGACCGCCCAATGGGTGACGTTGAGCTCGCGCGCCGCCTCCACGAAGCTCGCGTGGTGCGCCGCCGCCGCAAAGGCGCGGACCGCGTTGAGCGGTGGCAAAGGATCGTCGGGCATCGACGCGTCACCTGTGACTTTTTCTCCCTGTGTGGGGGAAAATACATCAATTGAGCTGTCATGCCATTGTCATATATCCGACCACGTCGCTCCCGCCGGTCGTGACGCGCCTGGCGGCGGGCGGAGGAGAGCGCGCGCGGACCGTGGAGGTCGCGGATGGCGGCATCGGTTGCCGTGCCGACGGAAGCTCATGAACCCGCCGCATCGCCGCGGCGCACGCTGCTGATCGCCTGCGTCGCCCACGCGCTGCACGACGGCTACACCGACCTGATCTATCTCCTGTTGCCGATCTGGCAGGCGGATTTCGGCCTCGGCTACGGCGTGCTCGCCCTCCTGCGCGGCCTCGCGGCCGCCACCATGGCGGGCCTGCAGGTGCCGGCGGGACGCGTCGCCGAGCGCATCGGCGGCCGCACCACGCTCGCGCTCGGCACCGCCTTGGCGGCGCTCGGCTACGTGATCGCCGGCTGGTCGGCCGGCATCGCCGGGCTGTGCGTCGCGCTCGTCGTGATGGGATGCGGCCTGAGCACCCAGCACCCGATCGCCTCGGCCGCGGTCTCGCGTGCCTACGGCGCGAAGGCGCGCGGCCCGCTCGGCACCTACAATTTCGCCGGCGACCTCGGCAAGGCCGCGCTGCCGAGCAGCACCTCGCTGCTGCTCGCCGCGATGACCTGGCACCACGCGCTGTGGATCGTCGCGGCGCTCGGCGGCCTCGTGGCCGGCGTCGTCGCGGTGCTCCTGCCGACGTTCCGTGCCGCGCCCGCCGGCGCGGGCGGGACCCAGGCGCGGCACGCCGGCGCCCGCGGCGGATTTCGTCTTCTGCTCGCGATCGGAATGCTCGACTCCGCCGTGCGCATGGGCTTTCTCACCTTCCTGCCGTTCCTGCTCGAGGCGAAGGGCGCATCCCTGTCGACGGTCGGCATCGCGCTTGCGCTGGTGTTCATCGGCGGCGCCGCCGGCAAGTTCACCTGCGGCTGGCTCGGCGCCCGCTTCGGCGTGCTCGCGACCGTCCTGCTGACCGAGGCGGGCACCGCCATCGCGATCATCGCAGTGCTGATCCTGCCGCTCGCGCCGACGCTCGCGGTGCTGGCGCTGCTCGGCGTGATGCTCAACGGCACGTCATCGGTGCTCTACGGCACCGTGCCGGAGCTCGCGCGCGGCAGCACGGAGCGCGCCTTCGCGATCTTCTACACCGGCACCATCGGCAGCGGCGCCATCGCGCCGATCCTCTACGGCATCCTGGGGGACGCGGCCGGGCCGCGCGCCGCGACCGTCGCGGCCGCGGTCACGGCCGCCGTGATCCTGCCGCTGGCGCTCGCCCTGGCGCCACGTCTGCCGCGATCGGCGGCGACGCCCGCCGAATGATGGCCCACCCTGCCGGCACGCGTCTTGATCACCGCCGCGCGATGCGCTGACATACGCCCATCACGTCGCTGGGGGCACCGGTGTCGGACGAGAATTTCGATCAAGACGCCTGGCTCGCACGCATCGGCCATCGCGGCGCGCGCGTGCCGAACCTCGACACCCTGCAAGCGCTCGTCGCGGCGCACTCCTCCGCGATCGCCTACGAGAGCATCGACGTGCTGCTCGACCGCCCGCCGCGATTGGATCTCCGCTCACTGCAGGACAAGATGATCGCGGGCGGACGCGGCGGCTACTGCTTCGAGCAGAACATGCTTTTTCGCGGCGGGTTGCGCTCGCTCGGCTACCAGGTCACGAGCCTGCAGGCGCGGGTCGTGCGCGGGCTCGAGATCGATGCGCCACGCCCGATGTTTCATATGGTTCTGCGCGTCGATCTGCCCGAAGGCCCCTTTCTCGCCGACGTCGGCTTCGGCAACCTCGCGCCCACCGCGCCGCTGCGGCTGGCACCTGCGATCGAGCAGGAGACGCCGCACGAGCCGATGCGGTTCATCGCGATGGGCGATGAGCTCACCCTGCAATCGCGCCTCGGCGACCGGTGGGAGCACGTCTATCGCGTGGTGCTCCTGCCCCGCTTCGATACCGAATACGAAATTTGCAACTGGTTCGCCGGCACGCATCCGCAGAGCCCGTATCTCAACAATATGATCGCGGCGCGGCCGGGCCCGAACCGCACGCGGCTTACGCTGTTCAATGCACGGTTCAATGTGCGGCACGCGTCCGGGAAGGTCGAACGTCGGACGCTCGCGGGCGAGGACGATTATCGTGCCGTGTTGCGCGATGGTTTCGGCATCGCGCTGTCCGACCATGACCTGCGGACCGCGCTTGCGAATGTCGAGCGGCGGGGAGCGCCCGGGGCGCCCCATCCGTTCTTCGCGTGAACGGGCCCTACCCGCACGCCAGCGAATAGATGTCCTTCACCGGGCCCGGCAGCGGCATCGCGACCCAGGTCTCGCCGCCGTCCTGCGTGGCGAAGACCTCGCCCTGGTAGCGCGCCCCGATATAGACCTGCCGCGGATCGGTCGGATGCAGCGCAAGCGACATGATCGTGCCGTGCACCTGCACCTTGTCGAAGCGCTGCCAGGTCGCGCCCGCGTCCCGGCTGCGATAGACGCCGCCGTCATGGCTCGCGGCCGCGACGCTCAGCGCCGCGTACATCGTCTTCGGGTCCTGCGGCGACACTTTGATGTCGCGCCCATAGGTGACCGGCGAAAATCGCTTGAGCTCCATGTCGTGCCAGGTGCGGCCCCGGTCGGCGCTGCGAAACAGGCCCATGCGCGCCGCGAGGATGACGGCCTCGGGATCGGCCGCGCTGATCGCGATGGCGTGGCCGTCGAGCATGCCCTCCGCAAACGTGTCGCTGATGATCTTGCTCTTGAGGTGCGGCAGCTCGGCGAGGCGCACGAGGTCGTCGCTGCAGTCGTGCCAGGTCTCGCCGCCGTCGCTGGTGCGCATCACGCCGCTGACCTCGAGCGCGGCGAAGATCTCCTCCGGCCGCCGCGGGTGCTGCGCCATGCGCATGACGCGCGGCGGGAACGGACAGGTGGCGCGCACCGGCAGCTCCGGACGCGGCAGGCGCCGCCAGCTCTCGCCGCCATCGTCGCTGCGATAGACGTCGACCGGCGCGCCGCCCGCATAGATGCGCTGCGGGTTCGTGGCATCGACCAGGAGCGACCAGATCTGCTTGCCGGCATCGGGAAAACGCGTCCGCGCGAAAGTCGCGCCGCGATCATGGCTGCGCCATACACCGTCGGTCGTGCCGGCGAGCACCACCGCGGGATCGCTCGGATGAACGCACACCGTGTGCGCCTCGAGCGCGCCGAGCACATGCTCCCAGTCGCCGCCCTCGGCGGCGCGGCGGAAGACCCCGGCTTTGCCCTGATGATCGGGACGGCCGATGTAGCCGGCGAGCGCCGCATAGATGTTGGTCTGCGATGCCATGACGCCCTCTCCGCGCGGCTCGTGCGTTGCTTTCGTGAGTTTCTTCGGCCCTCGGCGGCAGGCCGCTGTAAGGCCAGTCGATCCGGCGCTGCAACGGCGCCGAGGGCGGGCTCGCGGGTCCCGCTGGCGAATGAACAAGCGTCGAGGCGCGCCCGGCCGGGACGCGCCCAGCGAGCGGCCGCGTTCGATCGCGCCGGCCTATTTCTGCTTGGCGATGATCTTGTCCTTGATCTTGTCGTAGGTGGCCTGCGGGATGATGCCCTTCTGCACGAGCTCATCCTTGCCCTTGTAGGGGCGCCCCTTGATGATCTTGTCCGCATAGGCGCTGCCGATCCCGGGCAGCGCGTCGAGATCCTTCTTCGACGCCGAGTTGATATCGAGCAAGGCTTGCGCCTGCGCGACCGTCGCGGCGAAGGGCGCGCTGCCCGTCGAGGGGCCGAGAGCCGCGGCACCGACGAACGCAACGGCGGCGGTGACGGATAATCCGAGCTTGCGTATCAGGTTCATTGCTTCCTCCTCTCAAAACGACAGTTTGCGCCGGCCGTCGAATCATGCCGGCGCCAGTTTTTCCCTGCGGACTCCGGCCCTCACGAGGCGGGCTGGAGCTCTCCGTTCGGGCTCGCCTTGTCGACCATGTCCGGCAGGTGCTGGGACAGCATGTTCAATGCCTGGTCGACCGGCAAGCCGAGATGTTGCGCAATCTGCTTGACCTGCTCGCTGCCGAGGGCGGCGCGCAGCTGGTCGGCCGAGACCGGCATGTTGGCGCCGTTGCCGAGCCACGACTGCACTTGCGTCGCGAGCCCGCCCTGCTGCAGCTGGTTCACGATCCCGCTGAGATCGCCCAGATTGGTCTTGGCGAGCACGGCCTGGATCAGCGCCGGCACCGCGGCTGCCTCGACCTGGCCGATCACGCCGCCGAGGCCCAAACTATCCAACAAACCCATCACACCCTCCTGTTCGTCGACATGGATGCGCCGCGCACCGCGCGCGGCGCTCCGCATCCGTTCCGGCTCACGGATGCTTTTCGTTCTTCGCGGCGCGATCGCCGGCGGCGAGCGCATCCTTTTCGCACATGTAGGCGCCTTCCTTCGTCTTGCCGTAGTCGTTGTGCCCGCTGAAATGATAGACGTTCGACTTGGTGTTGACCCAGACGACGAGATCGGACGGGCAGTGCCCCTTGGCCTGCGCCTCGTTCGCGAACTGATTGGGGCCCATCGGCGCGGCGGTCGCTGACGGCGCCGGCTTCGGCGCGTTGATCGGCGCGGTCATCGGCGTCATGGTCTTGGTCGTGGATGGCGCGGGCGCGGTGGGCGGCGTCGCCGTGGTGGTGGTCGTGGCGGGCGGCGTCGCGGGTGCTGCGGTCTGGGTCGGCGTCGGTGCCGTTCCGGCCTGGCACTGCGTCACGTAGTCCTTTTCCCTGATCTTCTTCGCCTTGAAGTCGGCCTCGTTCGCCTTCCACTCGTCGCGGCACTGCTTGGCGGTCTTCTGCCCCGATGTGGCGGCGGAAGGCGTTGCCGGCGGCGTCGCAGGCGCGGCCGTCTGGGTCGGCGCCGAGGGAGCCGGCGCGGTGCCGGCCTGGCATTCCGCGACGTAGGCCTTTTGCGTGATCTTCTTCGCCTTGAAATCCGCCTCGTTCGCTTTCCACTCGTCACGGCACTGCTTCGCGGTCTTCTGTCCCGACGTGGCAGCCGCAGGCGTTGCCGTCGGCGCGGCGGTCGGAGCCGTGGCGGTGCCCGCCTGGCATTGCGCGACGTAGTCCTTCTCCTTGATCTTCTTCGCCTTGAAGTCCGCCTCGTTTGCTTTCCACTCGTCGCGGCACTGTTTCGCGGTCTTCTGCTGAGCCAGCGCCGCGGTGCTCATCCCGGTCGCGAGAGCGACGATCGTGAGCGCACGCAGCATCGCGCCAAAGCGTGTCATCTTGTGAAGCCTCTCATCTGGTACGGTGTGATCTGACCGCCGCGCAATGACGACGGCGTGACACGGGGGTCGGTGGGTTCAAAGTCCACTGCAAAAGGATCAATCTGGCAAGATCAAACGTGACGCTTGCACCCGGCGATCAGCAAATCTTTCGTCGAGACCCACCGAGGTACCGGCGGCCGAGCGCTGACGCGCGACTTGGTACGGCTCGCCACCGGGTTGGATACGTTTGGTGGAGAACGAATACCGGATCGTTCCGGAAACAAAACATGAAGAAGGAAGAAGGGTAGCCCACCGATGAACACGAGCAAAGCATCAGGCGTCCTCGCGGCCGTGATAGCATTCATGCTTCTTGCAGGGGGCAGCGATGCAATCGCGCAGCGACGGCAAGGCGCGCCCGGCCAGTTCGACTACTACGTGCTGTCCCTGTCGTGGTCGCCGTCGTTCTGCGAGACCGCGCACGGCGGCAGTGCCCGGCAACAGTGCGGCGCCCGCCCCTATTCGTTCGTGGTGCACGGTCTATGGCCGCAGTTCGAGCGCGGCTTTCCCGAGAGCTGCGAGGTCCCGGCGCCGCGTCTCGACCACCGCATCATGTCGAGCATGCTCGACCTGATGCCGGCGCCCGGGCTCGTCTATCACGAGTGGGACGCGCACGGGACGTGCTCGGGCCTCGCCCAGCGCGACTACTTCGATCTCGTCCGCAAGGCGCGCGCGGCCGTGACCATCCCGCCCGAGTACACCAATCCGCAGGCGAGCCTGGACGTCACCGCCGATCAGGTCACCGAGGCCTTCGTCAAAGCGAACAAGGGCCTGTCGCCGGCCGGCGTCACCATCGATTGCGATCGCTCGCGCCTGCGCGAGGTCCGCGTCTGCCTGACCAAGGACCTCAAATTCCGCGATTGCGGCAAAGGCAGCGACCGCGCCTGCCGCGGCACCGTGCGCATGCCGCCGGTGCGCGGCGGGTGATGCCGGCCGGGAGGATCGATGAGGAAGGCCGGGCCGCGCACGAGTGAGACTTGTCAAAGCTCGCCGTTCCGGCCCGGGCGACAGCGACCCGGCAGGGGGGCGACTTGCGCCGGCCGCCCAGATCTGCCGCAGCCGTGCGCGCTCCGTTAGGCCGCCTGCGCGTTCTGCTCGAAACCGGTCAACAGGCTCGCGATCTCAGAGCCTGGAATAGGCCGGCTGTAGAAATACCCCTGCACCTCGGTGCACCCCTCGGCGCGCATCTGTTCCAGTTGCTCTTTCGTTTCGACGCCCTCTGCGGTCGTGGTGACGCCGATGCTGCGGCCGAGCCCCGTGACCGCGCGAATGATCGCAATAGCGTCCGGCTTTTCCGCGAGATCGCGCACGAAGCTCTTGTCGATCTTGATCTTGTCGAACGGGAAACTGCGCAGATAGCTGAGCGAGGAATAACCCGTCCCGAAGTCGTCCATGGAGATGCGAACGCCCACTTGATGCAGCTGGTGCAGGATCGCGAGCGTCTCCTCGTTGTTGTGCATCAACGTCGTTTCAGTGATTTCCAGCTCCAGCCGATCCGGGCGAAGCCGCGCAGCCGCGATCGCGGAGATCACGGTCGATGCCAGGTTCTTGTTGCGGAACTGCACGGGCGACACGTTGATCGCCACGCTCAGATCGGACGGCCAGCTGCCGGCCTCGGCGCATGCCTGGCGAATGACCCATTCGCCGATCGGTACGATCAGCCCGGTCTCCTCCGCCAGCGGGATGAATTCGCCCGGCGCGACCATGCCGCGTGTCGGATGTTTCCAGCGCAACAGCGCCTCGAAGCCCCCGATCCGGTTTTGCTCGAGATTGACGATGGGCTGATAGAACAGCTCGAACTCGCCATTGCCCACAGCCCTGCGCAGATCGAGCTCGAGGGCGCGCCGCGCCTGGGCCTTGACGTCCATCTCCGGCTCGAAGAAGTGGAATCGCGCGCGGCCGTCGTCTTTGGCGCGATAAAGTGCGAGGTCCGCATTTTTCAGGAGCTCGTCGGTATCCGTGCCGTCGCCCGGCGCCATCGCCACGCCGACGCTCGCGCCGATGACGACGTTATGATCGCCGATTTCGAACGGTGCGGTGAGCGTCTCGACGATTCGCGTCGCAAGCGCGGCGGACGCGTCCAACGTCAGGTCGGCGGCGGACTGCACGATGGCGAACTCGTCGCCCCCCGTCCGTGCGACCAGATCGTGCTCGTCGACGAGGTCGAGCAGACGCTTTGCGACCGCGCAAAGCAATGCATCGCCGACCGAATGGCCGAGCGTGTCATTGACGGACTTGAAGTGGTCGAGATCGAGGCAAAGCACGGACGTCTTGCCGCCGCGCGCGAGCACGTTCAGCGCCAGCTCGATGTGCTTGCGCAATTTCACCCTGTTCGCGAGACCGGTCAGCGCGTCGTGAAGGGCCAGAAACGCGATCTGCCTCTCGGAATTCCGCTTTTCGGTGACGTCGAGGTGGATCACGACCTCGCCGCCGGTCGTCAGCGGCGCCTTGATCGTCGTGATGCTGCGGCCGTCCTGCAGTTGCTGCTCGCGTGTCGTCGCGGCGGATTGCGCCGCCCTCGTCAGCTCGTCGGCAATGAAGTCCTCGTCGTCGGCCGCGCCGGTACCGTGCGCGGCCCGATATTCGAGGATGCTGCGGAGCGCGGTACCCGGCCGCGCCAGCTCGTCAGGCAGACCGTACATCGCGGCGTATTGCGCATTGCAGACGATCAGGCGCTGCTGCTCGTCGAACATGGTAAGTCCCTGCGGCATGCCGTGAAGTGTGGCATACAGGTGCTCGCTCGATCGTCGCTTCAGCGATCCGATCATGCGATGGATGACGAAGAGAACCAGGCCTGCCAACACGATGCTGATGACGACCGAGCACAGCAGCAGCAGGTCGGATTCGAATGAAAACTCCTCGATGTCGTCCCGCGCCTTCAGGCCCACGTCGGAGTTGCGTTGACGCAAGCGCTCCATGTCCTTCTGTATGAGGGACACCCAGTTCGCGAAAGCCGGATCGTTCGCCGGAATGTCGCGCAGAGCGGCGATCTTCGTTCTGATGTCGAGCCCGTCGACGCGGGCTGCGGCCGAGCTCGATCGCTCGATCGCGACATCCATGTTGTCGAACACGTTGTCGAGCAGATCGCCGGTATCCGCTCCTTGGCCGGAAGCCGCGCCCGCCCGGCGGCTGTCGACATAATGTTGGAACGCCAGCTGAGCGAGGTTGACATAGTTGGTGGAGATGAACGCGGTGTCGTAAACGTCGATCGCATGCTTGATGATCGACTGCTGCTGCTGGCGCGCAAACAGGCCGATGGCGAGGTTGACCATCAATAGACCGATGGTCAGCGCCAGGAACTTGCGCCGAAACGAGACGGCATAGCGCTGTCCCAGCACGTCGGACGGACGTTCCGCCTCGATCACATTGATCCTCCGTAGGCCATTCGGCGCCGAGCATAGCTGCCCCTATCTTAAGTTCAGGTGCATCGTGGGGACCCAGCGGCGGTTGCGCGATGCTACCGAGGCCAGGCCGCCTCCGCGAGGCCATGCTTCTGTGCGGCATCCGCGGGAAGCAGCTCGGTTGGGGCCGACTTTACCCCTGGCTTTGGGGACTTGGCCGTTGCGGCCGCGGGTCGTCCGCCGGAACCGAGTTTTACGCCCCATTAACCATGTTGCGCTTAAGTCGCGGCCAGCTGGGATGCACCCCACATGCGCAAGGCGCTCTTCGACGTGTTGCGTACAGGCGCGCGACCGACATCGCGAGCGGGGCGCAATGGCCCGACCATCAGCAGCGCTCGCCGCCTCCTCGTTGGCTTTGGATGCCTGCTGCCGGTGCTGCTCGCTTCGCTGATCGCGACGAGCGAGCCGGCGCTGGCGCTTCCGTCATTTGCGATGCAGACCGGCCAGCCGTGCGCCGCCTGTCACGTCGGCGCGTTCGGTCCGCAACTGAACCCCTATGGGCGCGACTTCAAGCTGCACGGTTACGTCGCCAGTGACGGTCAGGATCATGGCCTCCCGCTGGCTTTTACGACGCAGTTCTCGTTCACGCACACCAACCACGCGCAAGACGGCGGCGCGGCTCCCGGGTTCAGGGCGAACGACAATTTCGCGATCGACCAGCTGTCGATCTATTACGCTGGTCGGGTGACGCCGGAGATCGGTGCCTTCGTCGAGTTCAATTACGACGGTATCGGGCGCCGCGCCTCGCTCAACAATGTCGACATCCGCCACGCGCGCGAGGGCGAGTTGTTCGGCAAGGACGTGCTGTGGGGGATCACGCTGAACAATGCCCCGACCGTGCAGGACCCGTGGAATTCAACGCCGGTGTGGGGGTTTCCTTACAATCGCTCGGGGCTCGCGCCCACGCCCATGGCGGCGACGCTCGTCGACAACACGATCGGCCAGCGCGTCATCGGGACGGGCGTCTACGCGCTATGGAACGACCTTCTGTATCTCGAGACCGATGTTTATAAAGGGCTCGATCAGCCCGTATTGCGCGCCCTCGGTCAGCTGCCGGATGACAGCGATCGGACGACGTCATTCCTGCCCTATGCGCGCGTGGCCGTGATGCAGGATTGGGAAGCCCATCATTGGCAGGTCGGCGCCTACGTGTTGTCAGGCACTGTTATTCCGGGTGGCGATCAGACCGCGGGTCTGCCCGTGCACAAGACCGACGTGGCGCTCGACGCGAATTATCAATTCATTCCCGATCCCAAACGAGTGGTCAGCGACCGATTGTCGGCCCATGCGACCTTCATCCGCGAGAGAGCCAGCCTGGACTTCGACGGCGCGCTCGCCCTCGGATCACTGCAGGACCACTGGCTGAACACGTTCCGCGCCGATGTCTCCTACAGTTTCAACGCCACTGTCACGCCGTCGGTGCAATACTTCCGCACCACCGGCACTGCCGATCCGGCCTATTGGGCGACGCCGACCGGAAGCCCCGACAGCGAAGGCATGATTTACGAGATCGCCTACGTGCCCTGGGGAAAACCGGATTCACCTTTTCCCAATATCAACCTACGCCTGGCGCTGCAGTACATCACTTACTTCCGCTTCGACGGCAGCGCAGTCGACGCGAGCAGAAACAATAGCGTCTACCTCAGTCTGTGGACGGCGGTTAAATTCTGACGCACTTTTCCAACCGGACGGTCAACGGTTCGCGACAAGATGCGCCGATGCGTGAAAGCAGGCAGGGTATTGGGAGACCGGAGCCATGAAATCCACTCGCCTCGCCGCGGCCATCGCGTTCCTCCTCGGTTGTCTCGCCGCCGCGGCGGCAGCGAAGACCATGAATATCGTTCAACGCGGGCTCGCCCTGAGCCCGACTTCGGCGACCTTGACCAACGGTGATCAACTAATTTTCACCAACGAGGACGACGTAATTCACAACATCCACATTTTCGGCCCGGGGCCTGATGAAAGCGTCGATCTCGGCCTGCAAAAACCGGGCAGGAACCTGAGCTACCGGTTCACCAAGCCGGGAAATTACCGGGTCCGCTGCAACATCCATCCGTCCGTCAAGATGTCAGTGGTCGTGAAATAGCAGCATCTCGGAAATCGCGCTTGGCCGGCCCGCGCCGGGATGCATCGCCGCGAGTTCGTTGCGACCCATCGTAGGCATCTGATCGACGAGCGCGCTTGAGTCGCACGGACGGTCGGTGCAGTCGAATTTCACTGCCTGCCAGGCATGCTCGATCAGTCATCAGCAGCTTCGTGACCCGAACGGGACATCCCGAGGAACTTCCCGCAGCGGAAAGAAGTTTCCCGTCGTGTGCCGGAGATGCAAGTGTCGGGTCAGACTGAAGCGCACAGGCTCCGCAAACAAGTCTCCACGTTGGCCGAGTTCGGCAAACGAGCTCTCCGGGGCGGTGACATCAGCGCCCTCCTGCAGGAGGCAACCCGCCTGGTATCCGATGCGATCGACGTCGATCTCGTGAAAGTGCTCGAGCTCCTTCCCGACGGCGAGAATTTGCTGGTGCGCGCCGGGGTGAATTGGAACCCCGGCGTGGTCGGACACGCGACAATTCCGGCGCGAGAGGGCTCGCCGGCGGGCTACGCGTTGCGCACCAACCGGCCGGTGATCACGGCGGACGTCGCGAGCGAAAGGCGATTCCAGGTCCCCGCGCTGCTGATCGAGCACGGCGTCAGGAGCACCGTCAACGTCGTCATTCGCGGGGATGATGGGCCCTTCGGCGTCCTCGAGGTCGACTCGCGCGAGCTGCGCAAGTTCGAGCAGGACGATATCGATTTTCTTCAGAACTATGCCAACCTGCTGGCTTCCGCGATCGACCGGGTGAGAATCCAGCGTGAGTTGGCGGAACGCGCCTTCCGGCAGGAGGTTCTCGGGCACGAGCTTCAACATCGCATCAACAATATGCTCGCGACCATTCGCGCGGTTGCGCGCCGGACACGTGCCAAATCCCAGAGCCTCGACGAGTTCGCAAAGACTTTCGACGCTCGCCTGGCCGCAGTCGCACGCACACATGCTTTGTTGAGCCGGGTCCGGCATGGGCGCACGGTCGACATCCGCGAGATTTTCGCACAGGAGCTCTCGGCGCACGGCGCCGTCGAGGGCGAGAACCTCACCCAGCGCGGCCCCGCGGTCTCGATTGCGGCAAAGCAGGCGGAGGTGCTGTCGATGGCGGTGCACGAGCTTGCGACGAACGCCGTGAAACACGGCGCCTTGTCCACCGAGGCCGGGCACATCGAGGTGTGCTGGGACACTCACGACGGCGACCAGCGAAAGGAGCTGCGGGTGCATTGGCGAGAGCGAGGCATCCGGATTGCACATGAGCCTGTGCGATCGGGATACGGCTCGGACATTCTCAATAGATCGATCCCTTATATGCTGCATGGACGATTCGAGCGGACCTTCCATCCGGACGGAGTGGAATGCACGATTTCCTTTGCGCTGGATGCGGAACACGACCGTGAACCGGCTGACCAGCGACCGGTTTGACGATGCGACCCGGCCGCTCGCCGGCGCGAGATTGCTCGTGGTCGAGGACGAAGTGCTCGTTGCCATGGAGATCGAGGAGCTGATCGGCGAATTGGGGGCCGAAGTCGTCGGGCCGTTCGGGCGTATAGCCGATGCGCTGGATGCGCTTCGGCGGGAATCCGTCACGGGCGCGGTTCTCGATATCAAGCTCGATGGCGACACGACGCTGCCGCTCGTCGATATTCTGCGCGCACGCGGTTTTCCCGTTCTCTTCGTGACCGGCGGCGCGCCTGAGGCGATTCCGGAAAGCTATCGACAATTGCCGCGCTTGAGTAAACCCTTCGATCACGCGGAATTGGCCGACTTGGCGAGGTCGATCTTTGGCAGGCCGTGAATTGCCCGGCACACACGGCGCACCCGGTCGAAGCTGCAGGGCAGAGCACTCGACCGGCTCGAGCGGAGCTCGTCGTTGAAGCAAGGCATCTCGGTGCTGGGATCATGTCGAGAAAGCTGAAGGCATACGAGGCTTCGGTGGGCTTTTTCGACCTCGCCGTCGCGGCGCCGTCGATGAAAGCGGCGTTGCAAGCGTGGGGGGCCGAGCGGAATCTCTTCCACGAAGGTGTCGCGCGGGAGAGCAAGGATCCAGACGTCATCGCGACGACCATGGCGAATCCGGGCGTCGTTCTGAAGCGTCCCGTCGGCTCCGCCGCGCGCTTCCGGGAGCACGCCGAGCTCCCGACGTACCTCGCCGGCAGCGGCGCCGCGAAGGCTGACCGCAAATCCGCGGTCGCGACGAACAAACATCAGCAGCGCAGCAGCGAGCCCTCGGTCAACCGAAAGGCGGCGCTCGCTTCCGAACGCGAGCAGAGGCGCCGTGAGCGGGAACGCGCGAAGCACGCGGCCGCCGAGCGACGACAGCAGCACGCCGTGGACGAGGCGCAAGGCGCTTTGGACGCCGCCCGGCGCCGGCACCAAAGAATAGATGCGGACATCCAGGCTGCCCGCAAGGCGCTTGAGAAGAAGTCGCAAGCCGAGGAAGCGCGCTGGGAAAAGGAGCGGGCTCGACTCGAAGCCGCCCTGCGGCGAGCCCAAGGATCGTGACGGTAGGATCGTCGGCGGTATCCGAATAGGATGACCTGCCGTTCGCCTCCCGGCCGTGCGGATATCGAGATCGCGCGCTGCTGAAAGCGGGGGCACTCGTCGGCGAGCAGCACGGGAGGGCGTCGTTGCGGGCCGCGGCCTCGATCCGCCACGGGCGGTGGAACGCTGGATAGCGGGGATAGATTGAATTCCGCTTGCGTTCCCGCCGCGGGCGGCGCATGGCAGTAAGTGCAGAGTGACATTCGCGCGCCCGGAGCTGCCGCCTAGGGCGCTTCCCCTTTTTTAGGCGCTGCCATCGCCATCTTGTGGCATCACGGCCGGAACTGACACGCGCTCGAAGTTTTCATTGTTTCCATTGTTCGTCGCATTGTTCTTTCCATTGCAATCCATTGTTTTTTCCATTGTTCGCATTGTTTTTGCGCTGCCCGGTTTCTCTTGCCCGCATAAGGTGCTGCCTTGCATCGGCGCCACTTTCATTGCCGACCAGCCGCCGAAACCACGACGCTTCGTGGACCGAGTGGTTGCGTTCGCAACAGCAAGCGGCCGCCTTCTTCTCGCTCCGCGACATTGGGTGTGATCCGTCAGCGATAGAGCACACACTCTTTTTTTCCAGTGTTGCTCCGAGGTCACACTATGCACCGGTAAGTCCTGTATAATCGAACGTATCAATGCTGGAGGGCGACCATGAGAAATCTACTTTGGGCGGCAGCGGTTCTCGCGTTCACCGGCGGTGCGTATGCGGCGGACATGCCGCTCAAAGCGCCACCCGCGCCGGTCGCAGTTGCGACCTGGAGCGGCTGGTACATCGGCATCAACGGGGGCGGCGGCTGGGGCTCGGTCAACACCACCGCGGCCGATATCGGTCCCGACCTGTTCTTTGCACCCGGCAATATCGCTGCCGTTGCGGCCGGCGCGAGCCGGCACTTCAATACGTCGGGCGGCCTCGCTGGCGGCCAGATCGGTTATCTCTACCAGACGGGCCCGCTGATCGCCGGTCTGGAAGCCGGCTTCGATTGGGCGGACATCAGCGGGTCGACCAGCTTCGGGCCCACTCCGTATCCCGTGACGCCCGGTTCGACCTTCGCGTGGAATCTGCGCGCCAAGAACGATTTCCTCGCCACCTTCCTCGGCCGAGTCGGCATCGACATGGGCAGCTGGTACCCGTACGTGACCGGCGGCGGCGCGATGGCCCATCTCAAGTACTCCGCCAACTTCGTCGACACCTTCTATCCCACCAACAATACCTTCAACTTCGACCGGGATCGGTGGGGTTGGGCACTGGGCGCCGGCGCGGAGGCGCGCGTGTGGGACCGGTGGATGCTGCGAGGCGAATATCTCCACATGGATTTCTCGAGCTTCGGCGGCGTCGGGACGATCGCTTGCACGGCCGGCGTCGGCTTTTGCGGCGTCCCCGCCAACTCGACCAACTTCCTGTTCAACGCCAAGTTCAAGGAAGACATCGTCCGCGTACTGCTCAGCTACAGGTTCTGATCGGATTTCACTGATCGGAGGAACCCCGGGGCCGCTGCCCCGGGGTTTCTTTTTTTGCGCGTCGCGCGAAATCCGTGAACAGTGGTTAGTGCTCACGCCGGGCCGTGCCCCGACTCCAACACGATGGGCGCATTTACGCGACGTTTCGCCCCCGAGCCGGATGGCGGGCCAAGCGGCGGTGCTCGGCCTCACGCGCCTCGACATCCTGGCCCACCGGCTTGCGCAGGGCGACCAACCGGGAGCCGGCTTCCCAAGCAACCTCACGGAGCCCGCCGCCGCGTCCTGCCCGCACGCGCGTGATCGCAACCTGGGGGCAACCCGGCAGTGAAGGCTGGGCGTGCACGCTGAACGGCCGGCCCTACACCGTCCCGCCGGTGTGATCGGCAATCGGGTCAGCACCTGCGCCTGATTCGCGTTGTCGAGGGCGCGGGTGCGAACGATTTCGCCCCGCTTCGCACAAGATCATCAACCAAGGAGACTCAACCATGCCCTTCCAGCCCGGCCACAGCGGCAATCCGGCGGGACGCCCGCGCGGGTCGCGCAACAAGGCGACGATCATTGCCGAACAGATGCTCGGCGACAGCGCCGGCGAGGTGACGAGCGCGGCGATCGCCCGCGCGCTGGGCGGCGACGGCGCGGCGCTGCGCGCCTGCCTGGACCGCGTCGCGCCGCGCCTGCGTCACCGGCCGCTCGACTTCGATATGCCTTCCCTCGTCACGCTTGCGGACGCGCCGCCGGCGATCAATGCCATCGCGCAGGGACTCGCACACGGCGAGCTCGACCGCGACGAGGCTGCCGCGCTGCTGCGGATCGTGCGCGCGTTCATGCAGGCACTCGCCGAGGTCGCGCGCGCGACGCGTGCCAACCGGATTACCGTGCCAGCCAATGACCGCGAGGCACGCGAAGCCGAGCGCCGCGTCGCCTCACCCTGCCCCGATGCGCCGCACCAGGTCCGGCGTGATCTCCGCAATGCTCCGCAACCCGGCGAGCGCCATGTCGCGGCTGACCTCCTCCTTGAGCAGCGCGATCGCGCGCTGCACGCCATCCTGCCCGGCCGCGACCGCGGAATACAGCATCGGACGGCCGACGAAGCAGAATTTGGCGCCGAGCGCGAGCACCTTGAGCACGTCGGTGCCGCGGCGGATGCCGCCATCGAACATCACGGTCATGTCCTTGGCATCGGCCGCGATCTCGGGGAGCACGCGCAGCGGCGAGACCGAGTGATCGAGCTGGCGGCCGCCGTGGTTCGACACCATGATGCCGTCGACGCCGCTCTCGCGCGCGATGCGCGCGTCCTGCGGCGCCAGGATGCCCTTGACGACAAGCTTGCCCTTGAAACGGCGGCGGATCAGCTCGACGTGCTTCCAGGCAAGCTGGTCGCGCAGGCCGAGGTTGCGCATCAGGTTGCGTGAGAGGATGGGCGGGCCGCGGGTCGCGTCCATGTTCTCGAAATGCGGCATGCCGTGGTTCTTGAGCGTGCGAAACCAGGTGCCGATGAGCCAGCGCGGATGCATGAGGCCGTCGAGCATGACCTGCGGCGTGAACGTGATCGGCAGCGAGAACCCATTGCGGACGTTGTTCTCGCGGTTCGCCGAGACCGGCACGTCGGCGGTCACCACGAAGGTGTCGAAGCCCGCCGCCGAGACGCGGTCGACCAGCGGCTCGATGCGGGCGGGATCGCCCGGCAGATAGGCCTGGTACCACGCGTTGGGATTGGCGCGGTGCACGTCCTCGAGCCGGATCAGCGAGGCGGCGGAGAGGATCATCGGCACGTTCATGGCAGCGGCGGCCTGGGTGAGCACGAGGTCGCCCCGATACGCGATGAGCGCCGAGGAGCCGTAGGGCGGAATCCCGAACGGTGCCGAGTAGGTCTTGCCGAACAGCGTCGTGGTCTGGTCGCGGCCGGAGACGTCGTTGAGCACGCGCGGCACGAAGGCGTACTCGTCGAAGGCGCGGCGGTTGTCGCGCAACGCCGCGTCGGTCTCGACCCCGCCGGAGACGAACCCGTAGAGCATCTTGGGCAGCTTGCGTCGCGCCACCACCTCGAAATCGGCGAGCGACAGGTAGCGCCGTAGCGCGGGGGGCACCGCGCTCTGCGGCCGCGCAACCGCCGGCGGCGGCGCGGCGGCGGCCGCCGCCGGTGCGCTGGGCGACGGCGCCATGGTGGCGGTGGATCGATCGTCGGCGGCAACGGACATTGTCTTGGCCTTTCATTCTCGTCGGGCGCGGGACGCCCTCCCCACCCCCAGAATGTCCGGCCACGATGGCCGATGTAAAGGTCCCGATGCACGGCGAACGAAGGGCAACACGCACCAATGCATGTTCCGGTGGAAAGCCTGCTCCCGACCTGATCGGATGCGAACGCCGGGTCGTCGATGAGGACGTCCACCAAATTTAAGTGCCGATCGCCCTGATCGGCAGCCTGCCCTAAGGACAAAATAAACCCGAGGCCGCGATGGTCTCGCGGCGGGCAGCGACAACGACCCGAGCGGAACAATCGTGCAACAGGAGCGTCGGCCTATGATGCTGCGGTGGCGCCATGTATGGGGCGTCGTTCGGCATTTTTGCGCCACGACGGCCACGAAGACCTGCACGGAGCCCTGCACGAAGACCTGCACGAAGACGGGCACGAAGACGGGCATTGCCGCCGGCACGGCTGTCCCGCCGCTCGCGATCGCCGCTTTTGCGGTCGTGGCAGTTGCGCCGCTCGAACGCGGCCGCATGGCGGCCGAGATGTTCGTGGCCGTCGGGTCGGCAGCGCTCGCGGCTTGCGCCATCTGCCTGATCGTCTCGACGCGGCGACGGCTCGCGCATCTCGAAGCCGCGTGTGTCTCGCTGCGGCGGCAGAACGACGAGCTGCGCGCGCAATCGGATGCCCTGCTCTCGGGCAAGACGAATCTCGCGAGCCTCACCCGCGAGCTCGAGACCACGCTCGAGACGATGGACCAGGGCCTCATGACGGTCGACGCACGCGGCATCGTGGTGCAGTGCAATTCGCGCGCGCGCCGCCTGCTCGGCCTGCCCGACGACATGATGGCGGCGCGGCCGCGCTTCGTGGACGTGCTCAACTACCAATGGCACACCAACCAGTCGGGCCGCGAGGACGGCTCGTTCGCCGCGTTCGCGGCACGGCGGCTGGTCGCGGACCGCGCTTATGCGCACGAGCTGCGGCGGCCGGACGGCCGTATCGTCGAGGTGCGCAGCATCCCGCTCGCGACGGGCGGCTTCGTGCGCACCTACACGGACATCACGGCGCGAAAGGTCGCCGAGGAGCAGGTGCGCTACCTCGCGCGCCACGACGACCTCACGCGGCTCATCAATCGCGCTACGTTCCGCGAGCGCCTCGGCGAGGCGCTGTCGCTCGCGCGCCAGAGCGGCCGCGGCGTCGCCGTGATGTATCTCGACCTCGATCATTTCAAGGACGTCAACGATTCGCGCGGCCACGATGTCGGCGACCGCGTGCTCGCCGACGCGGCGCGGCGCATGCGCATGGCGGTGCGCGCGACCGATACGGTCGCGCGGCTCGGCGGCGACGAGTTCGCCGTCATCCTGTCGTTCCTCGACAATGAGAAAACCGCCGACGACATCGGGGCGCGTCTCGTCGCCGCGATTGCCGAACCCTATGCCATCGATGCGATGCCGGCGCGGATCGGCGTGTCGATCGGCATCGCGCTTTATCCGCAGGACGGCGGCGCCGCCGACGAGTTGCTGCAGCAGGCGGACCGCGCGCTCTACGCGGCGAAGCGCGCCGGCCGGGGCACCTACCGCTTCCAGGCCGCCGGCCCGCCGCGGGTCACCGCGGCGCGCAATTGAGTCGGCGACGCCGCCGGCTCGGCGCACGTCTTCGCCGGCATTTCATAAGTAGCACTACGTATGTTTGACGGTGGATCGTCGAATTCGCGGCAGATTTTCAGAAAATGGCGCCGCGTCTATCCGCGTAATACCATCCGTTGATGGTCGATTAGCCGAAACTTAAGACGATTCGCCTGTGCTTGTGATGCTTCCTCATTGCAAGGAATTCATCGCATGTCGTTTCTCCAGCTTCGCATCAAAGGCCGGCTCTATGCCGGGTTCGCCGCCCTCGTGCTGTTCGGTGTCGGGCTTGCAGCCTTCGCGGTCTGGCAGCTCACGGCCGTCAGTCGCCAAGTGAACAAGATGACGGCGCTCTCCGACAGCACGGTCCGGGTGCTGCGGGTCTCGTCCGATCTGCAGGCGATGCGGCGTGCGACGCTGCGCTACGTGTTCGATCATGACCAGGGATCGGCGCAGGAGGCGGAACAGCGCTCGCAGAGCTCGATCGAGCTCTTGCAGGCCGCCGCCGCCACCACGCTCTCGGAGGAGCGGCGCCGGACCTACCAGGCGCTCGTGGAGGCGGTGAAAAGCCTGCGCGACAAGCGCGCCGAGCTGATTGCGGCGGTCGACAAGACCGCCGCCGCCAAGGCGATCCTCTTTCCGGTCGGCGACAAGCTCGCGGCGGACGTCAACAAGGTCGTCGAGACGGCGCGTGGCACCGCGGCGGCGGCGAACGCAGTCGATGTCGAGCGCGACGTGCTGCTGGTGCGCATCGCCAACTGGCGGTTCCTGGCGACGCGCGACGCGGCGGGCGTCGCCACCTTCAAGACCAGCATCGGGAGGGCGCAGAAATCGATCGCCGCGCTCGAATCCGGCGAGCTCACCCCGGCATTGCGCGCGGCACTCGATTCCGCCAAGGCGAACCTCGGCGACTATGCCAAAGCGTTCGATGCGGCGGCGCCGAGCCTGCTGGCGAGCGACACGGCCTTCTACAAGTCGGTCACCCCGGCGATCGTCGATGCCATCGCCAAGCTCGATACGGCCATGGAGTCGCTCACACGCGAGCTGAAAGCGACACACGACGAGACCAACGGCGCGATTTCGAGCACGATCACGTTGCAGGAAATCATCGCCGGCCTCGCGCTGCTGGTCGGCGGTTTCCTCGCCTTCATGATCGCGCGCGGCATCATCCGCCCGCTCTCCGGCCTCACCGGCGGCATGCGCGAGCTCGCCTCGGGCAATTTCGACGTGGTGCTGCCGGGCCTCGGCCGCCGTGACGAGATCGGCGACATGGCGGGCGCGGTCGAGGAGTTCAAGCTCAAGGCCGCCGAGAAGGCGCGCCGCGAGGCGGAGGCGAAGGCCGAGCAGGACCAGATCGCCGCGCGTCAGCGCCGGGCCGCCATGCTCGAGCTCGCCGATACCTTCGAGGCCGCGGTCGGCGAGATCGTCGATACGGTATCCTCGGCCTCGACCGAGCTCGAAGCCTCGGCAAGCTCGCTGAGCAAGACCGCCGAGACGGCGCAGCAGCTCTCGGCCTCCGCGGCGGCGGCCTCGGAGGAAGCCTCCACCAACGTGCAGGCGGTCGCGAGCGCGACCGAAGAGCTCTCCTCCTCGGTGCGCGAGATCGGCCGCCAGGTCGAGGAATCGAACAAGATCGCCGGCGAGGCGGTGCGCCAGGCGGGCGCGACCGACGCGCGTATGACCGAGCTGTCGAAATCGGCCGAGCGCATCGGCGACGTGCTCCAGCTCATCACCACGATCGCCGAGCAGACCAACCTGCTCGCGCTCAACGCGACCATCGAGGCGGCGCGCGCCGGCGAGGCCGGCAAGGGCTTCGCGGTGGTCGCGCAGGAGGTCAAGCAGCTCGCGGCGCAGACCGCCAAGGCGACTGGCGAGATCGGCCAGCAGATCGCCGGCATGCAAACCTCGACCGAAGGCTCGGTCGCGGCGATCAAGGAGATCAGCGGCACCATCGCCCGCATCTCGTCGATCGCCTCGACCATCGCGGCCGCAGTCGAGGAGCAAGGCGCCGCGACCCAGGAGATCTCGCGCAACGTCCAGCAGGCGGCCGTGGGCGCGACCCAGGTCGCCGCCAACGTCACCGACGTCAATCGCGGCGCGGGCGAGACCGGCGCCGCCTCCGCCCAGGTGCTGTCCTCGGCACGGACGCTGTCGAAGGAAAGCAACCGCCTCAAGCTCGAGGTCGGCAAGTTCCTTGCCACCGTGCGCGCCGCCTGATCTCGTCGGTGCTGGCCTTGATGCGCCCCGTCATGCCCGGGCTCGTCCAGGCTTGTCCGGGCATCACGCTGCTGCAAAAGGCCTACGCGACCGCGGCCGGCGGCGGGTGGCCCCTGAAGTCGCGCAGGATCTCTTCGACCTGGTGCGCGCGGAACGGCTTTGGCAGCGGCGGCAGCATCACGAGACCATGGCGCTCGCCGACTCGCATGACGTTCTGCATCACCGCGTGCAGCCCGCTGATCAGCACGATGGCGCCGCCGTAGTGGCGTTCGCCCAGGGCGCGGATGACGTCGATCGCGTCGAACCCGCGCATTGCGAGATCGAGAAACAGGACGTCCGGGGCCGCGCGCATGCACGCCTCGGCGACGTCGCCGGCGGTGCGCCAGTCCGCCGAGCCGATCTCGGGCGAGCCGACCTGTCGATTGCCGAGGATTCGCCGCAAGGTCAGACGGATCGCCGGATCATCGTCGACGATCATGCATGTCGGCCGCAAGACCTGCCGTTTCTCGGGCTGATTGTCCGCTTGATTGTCCGCCTGACTGCCCATCGCGGAGCTGGTCTTCCTTGTGGCGCGCCCACGACTGCTTAGAAGCACGAGAACGGTTGCTGCGCGGTTGCGACGCTCCTAGGTAGTTGTAGCTACGGAGCCACAAATAAAACGCGCCGGGCGCAACGCCGTAAGGCGTCGTGCCCGGCGCGCCGCGGCCCCCACCGCGCTTGGCAACCGTATTCGGCAACCGTCGGATCGGCAGATCTTTTTTAATGGAGAGTCGGAGACTCGGGATGGACGCGCACGCGGCGCAGGCGCTCGATCTCGGCCATGACGCGGACGAACTTCAGCGGATCGTGCGAGGTGCGTGGGCAATCGGCCGCGATGGTGCGCGTATCGGACGACAGGATGATTCCGAGCCGTGAGGGCGGGGAGTCGACGCGATCGATCGGGAATGCCGAGGGTTTACGCGTGCGGGGCATTTTCAACCTTCCAATTCGCGGGGCGCCGCTTGCGCTCCAGTGACCCCCCGGTCGAGAAAATGCATACATCATCCGCTGACGCTGCGGCATCCGGTCGAATACGTAACTTTGGAACGCTGTTGGCGCTGAGCGCCGACAAGAAAAGAGCCGGCCCGCACGGCGGACCGGCTCTTTCATGGCGCGCGCTGTCGCTCGACGGGCGATGCGCTGACCTCAGGCGAGGCTCGTCGCATAGCTCTCCAGACGATCGATGGTCTGCGTCCAGCCCATCTCCATGCCCTCGAGCATGCTCGCGGCGGCCGGCGCGAGGCCGGTGGCGCGCATCACGACGGTAACGCGCGTTTTGCCGCCCTCCTCCGCGAACGTCACGGTGGTATGGCCCTCCAGCAAAGGACGATCGTCGGCGTCGACCGGGAAGTTGGTGAAGACGAGGCGCAGCGGCGCCAGCACCTCGGTGAAGACGCCGCGCATCGGATAGTCGGTGCCGTCCGGCCCGCGCATGACGATGTAGAGCTTGCCGCCCACCCGCGCGTCGACCTCGCACACCGGGTTGGTGAACCCGTGGGGGCCCCACCAGCGCGCGAGATGCGCCGGATCGGTCCACGCCTTGAACACGAGGTCGCGCGGAGCTGCGATCACGCGCGAGATCGTGACCTCGCGCTGCATCGGCGCGGTGTTGCTTGCCGCGCCGCTCATCGGATGCCCCCGTCGAGCTGATGTTGGGCCTGACTCTGCGGTGGCGGCTTCATTTGCGCGTCAGCGGACATGGTTCACCTCACTCCGGTTCTGATTCGGATTTCGACTCTGGTTTTGCGCTTGCGTTCGGACGCGGCAGCTTTCTGCGGCCGCGCTTCTTCTCCTTGGCCACCTTGGCCTCGTTCGCCTGCAGCTCCTGCAGGTAGTCGTCGAGCCGGTCGAGGCTCTGTTCCCAGAACCGGCGATAGCTCTCGATCCACGCGGCGACGTCCTTGAGCGGAGCGGCCTGCAGCCGGCATGGGCGCCATTGTGCCTCCCGGCCACGCGCGATCAGGCCGGCGCGCTCCAGCACCTTGAGGTGCTTGGAGACCGCCGGAAGGCTCATGGCGAAGGGCTGGGCAAGTTCCGTGACCGCGGTTTCGCCCAGCGCGAGGCGCGCCAGGATCGCGCGGCGGGTCGGATCGGCAAGAGCCGCAAACGTCTGGCTGAGAGGATCGCTCATTGAACCCACCAGTTAATTAACTTGACGGTTTAATAAAGCTTCTGTTGACGCATGTCAAGCGTGCGCCATCCGCAGCTTGACGGTTTTTCGTCGAACCGGCTAAACGTGGCGCCCTCCGGAAATGCAAAATCATCACACCCCGATCACGATCGCGATGGACGGCCTTCCGCGCTGCGGCGCGGCGTCCTATCTCGTTCGTGCCACGGTCACATGGCTGTGCTTTACACGCCGCCGTGGACCCGGAGCGCGGTGATGCGCGTTAGCGCATATCCCGGAGAAAGCCGGTCCCGAGCTCGCCTGGACTTGACCAAGGGGCATGCCGGTTCGCCGATCAGGATATGCGCTCGGGTACGAGTCACCGAATGCAGTCGATCCCACTGAGCAACATGGAATGAAATGAGCTTCTTCAAGCGACAGCCCGAATACCTGGACCGCCAAGCCAACGCCGCGAAAGCCAAGAGCGCCCTGCTCGACAAGTTTCGCGCCAATCAGGAGTCGGAAGACGACTTCGCCAAGCGGCAAGCCGTTCTCTTGGAAATCCGCCTCGCCCGCGAGGAGCGGGAGGCAAAGCGCAAGGCCGAGGCCGAGGCCGCCCGCAAGGCCGAGGAAGAGCGTCTCGCCCGGCTGAAGGCCGAGGAAGAGGCGCGCGCCGCGGCGCTCGCGGCGGAGCAGAAGGCGCGACGCGACGAGCGTTACGCCTCACGCAAGAAGCGCAAGAAGGGCCTGCGCTACGCACGTCCGACCGGAACCGGGTCGAGCGCCGGCGCGGGCGCCGAGAAGTAAGGCAAGTCGGCGCGACAAACGAAATCCGACGGACCCTTGCGGGTCCGCCGGACATTCGTGCGCGTCGTCGCGTTCGGGCGCGTCGGTCCGCCCTTACGGGCAGGGATGCCGCACGCCGTCGGTGCCGAGATAGGTGCCGGTGCGCGGATCATAGGAGTGGAAGCGACGGGCGCAGTAAGCGGCCGCATCGCCGCCGGGGGCCGGCCCCTCATAATACGCCGGCGCTGGGCCGTACCCCGGCGCAGGACCGTAGACCGGTGCCGGTGCCGGATAGTACGGGCCGGCTCCGTAGTAGTACGGGCCGCCCCCATAGTAGTAAGGGACGCCGTAGTACCCGTAGCCGGGCCCGTAATAGTACGGGGCTGCGAGCGCTCCGCCGATGATCGCGCCAGCGACGAAGCCGGCGCCGACGCCACAGCCCCAGCAACCACCATGGCCCCAGTGTCCGCCCCAGCGGACATGCTCCAGCGCGCTCGGCGCGGCCATTTGCAGCGCAGCGATCGGCGCCGCCGATGCCGGATTCGCCAGCATGGCGGTCCCGGCGCCCGCGAGCAGCGCGGCGGCCAGAAGCCTCTTCGCGTTCGACATGTTCGTCCTCTGATTGTTGACGATTGAAAAAATCGCGACGCCGTAAGGATAGCAAAAATTCGGGCCCGCGTGTGTCAAACCGCGGCATCATCGATTCGGCCCGCCCCTGACGTTGCGGTCACTCCGCCGCGGCCGTGCTGCTTGATTCAAGCCGGTGCCGGGCCAGAATGGCACAGCGATTCCCAGCCGGCCAAGGAGGACATCGGTGAAAGCGAGGCCATTTCGGCTGCTGTCCGACGCAGCACTCCTGGCGCTCCTCGTCGCGCCTTTGACCGGGCCGGCAACCGCCGCCGAGTACACCACCCTCGCCTACGGTGGCATCACCTGCGAAGCCTGGACCAATGCCCGCGCCGGCAAGGCCCAGGACGCCGCCGTCTACGAGGCGTGGATTCTCGGATTTCTCAGTGCCTACAATGCGTTCGTATTCAAGGGGCCGAACGTGGCGGCCGGCTCCGATTTCGACGCGCTGCGCAGCATGGTCGACGACCATTGCAAGGAGAGGCCGAAGGACGATCTCGACTCGGCCGCACAGGCGCTGATCAAGCAGCTGCTGGCGAAAAACCCTCCGCAGTAGTGGGCTAAGGCGGCCGAAGTGCCTGCGATGCGGCACCGCGTCAAACCCGCGTGCCCACGCGTGAACCACCTCTGCGTGCGCACGGTGGGCGGGACTTGCGTGCGATAGATCGAGACGGCTCGGCCGCCTTGCCCACAACTACGAGCCGCCCATTCCTAGATTTTTTGCCCCCTCGTCGAGCTGGCGCAGCTTGTCGGGATCGCCCTTGAGCGCGTTGCGTGCGTCGCTGAGTGTCGCGCGCGCCTTGTCGGGCTCGCCCAGCACGAGATATGAGCGCACGAGCTTGATCCAGCCATCGACGTCGGAGCCGTCCTGGTGCAGGCGCGCATCGAGCCGCGCGACCATGTTGCGGATCATCTCGTTCGGCGCGTTCTGCTCGTTTGCCGGGGAATTTTGCCCATTAGCCGCGGACGCTGGCGGCGCACTGCTGGCGGCCGGCCGCTCGCTCGCGGGCGGCGGCGCGCCCGCCGCGATCGCCTTGAGGCCCGCCTCGAGCCGGGCGAGCTTGTCGGGATCATTGGCGAGCGCTTTGCGCGCCTCGTCCTCGGTCGCCTTCGCCTTGTCGGGCTGGTGCAGCATCGTGTAGGAGCGCACGAGCATGATCCACCCATCGACGTCGGAGCCATCCTGATGCAGGCGCGCGTCGAGCCGCGCCACCATCGCGGCGATCATGTCGTTCGGCGGCGCCGCCGGCGCGTTGGCGAGCGCGGACGCCGCCGCCGGATCGACACGCGCGAGCGCGTTGCGCACGGCCGGCAGCCAGGGGGCGTTCGGCGGCGCATCCGCGGCGAGCGCGCGCCAGATCGCGGCGGCATCGGCCGACCGGCCATCCTGCTCGGCGGCAAGCCCGCTGTAGAAGCGCGCCGTGATGTCCCTCGGGTCGATCTTCAGCGCGCTGTCGAAGGCCGCCTTGGCGTCGCCGGTGACGATGCCGTTCTCGCGCGCGACCATCGCCTCGCCGAGCGCCGACCAGCGCTCGGCGGTTGCCCCGAGCGTGTCGAGCGCGTTGCGCCGCGCCTTGATCGCATCGTCGAAGCGGCCGAGCTGCATATAAAGCGGCGCCACCAGCTCCCAGCCGCGGCCGTCCTCGGGATGCTGCTCGAGATGACGCTCCATGCGCGCGAACAGCTCGGCCACAGAGGGGTTCTTGTCCGTATGCGCCTGGGCGATGCGCTGGGCGAGCGGCGCACCCGGCAGGCCGGGCGAGCCGATCGCGAGATAGACCCCGAGCGCGACCGCGGGCAGCGCGATCAACGCGATCAGCGCAACGACACGCCGCGGCGTCGGCGAGGCGGCCGCGGCCGGCTTCTGCTTGGCAGCCTCGGTGGCCGCATCGGCGGCGGCGATCAGCCGGCGCGAGACCTCGATGCGTGCCGCATCCGCTTCCGCCGGCGCGATCAGGCCGAACCGCTGGTCGCGCTCGATCTCGTCGAGCTGATCGGTATAGACCGCAACGTCGCTCGGCTCACGGGCCTCCTTGCGCGCGTCGGCGCCGCGCCGCGACAGCGGCCACAGCACCGCCATCACGGCAACGGCGGTCATCAATAGCATCAGGACCCAGATCATCGGGCGGGGAACCACTCGTCAGGCGGCGCGCGCGGCATTGGCGCGGCTCCGCATACTATCATCCGGCCCGCGAGGGAACCGGGCGTTCGCGCCGCCCTGCGCGCGAATAGCGCAGGGCGGACCATGTGTCGATGTCGAGGCTGTTGTCGTCAGCCGTCTCGCGCGAGCGCGCCGCGGCAGGCTTGCGCCCGCATGCCCGACGTTCGATGCTCGCCCGGCACGAAAATCCAGCCCGGAGCCTTCCGCATGTCCGCCGAATTCGACTTCATGCCCGCCCGCGAGATGGCGCGCCGCATCGCGCGGCGCGAGATCTCATCGCTCGACGCGACCCGGCGCGCGCTCGCCAAGGCGGAGGCGACGCAGGCCTCGATCAACGCCTTCAGCCACATCATGCCCGAGCACGCGCTCGATGCGGCGCGCGCCGCCGACGCCGCCACCATGCGCGGCGACAAGCTCGGCCCACTGCACGGGGTGCCGTATACGGCGAAGGATCTGATCGCCGTCAAAGGCGCGCCCATGACGTTCGGCTCGCGCACCATGGCGAACAACCTCGCGGCCGCCGACAGTCCCGTGGTCGAGCGCATGAATGCGGCCGGCGCGATCCTGATCGGCAAGACCACGACCAGCGAGTTCGGCTGCAAGGCCGTGGGCGACAATCCGCTCAACGGCATCACGCGCAATCCGTGGAATACCGGCAAGACGCCGGGCGGCTCGAGCGCCGGCGCCGGCGCCTCGGTCGCGGCCGGTGTCACGTCGCTCGCGCTCGGCACCGACGGCGGCGGCTCGATCCGCATCCCGTGCTGCCTCACGGGCCTCGCCGGCCTCAAGGCTCAGTTCGGCCGCATCCCGCTGTGGCCGCACTCGGCCGCGCCATCGGTCGCTCATGTCGGGCCGATGACGCGCGACATCCGCGATGCGGCACTGATGTTCATGAGCATTGCGGGATTCGATCCGCGCGATCCCGCCACGGTCGCCGGTCCCCCGCCCGATCTCGTCGCGGCGTGCGATGCCGGCGTGAAAGGCCTGCGCATCGCCTATAGCCGCACGCTCGGTTACGCCAAGCCCGACCCCGACGTGGCGGATATCATCGACAAGGCGGCAACAACCTTCGAGTCGCTCGGCGCCATCATCGAGCCGGTCGAGACCGTGTTCGCGAGCGATCCGGTCGACGTGTGGATGGCGGAGTTCTACGCCTCGATCGGCACGCGGCTCGCGCCGATCCTCGACAAGCAGCGCGACCTGCTCGATCCCGCCGTCGTCGCCATCCTCGATCAGGCGACCAAGCTCGATCTGCGCACCTATTACACCAAGGTGTTCGAGCGCTACGCGCTGCGCGAGCGCATGCGGCAGTTCTTCGAGCGCTACGACCTGCTGCTGTCGCCCACCCTCGCCGTCGCCTCGCTCGACGTCGGCAAGAACGTGCCCGACAGCCGGCCCGACCGCGACCTCGTGTCCTGGGTCTATTACACCTACCCGTTCAACCTGACCGGCGAGCCGTCCGCAACGGTGTGCGCCGGCTTCTCCGACGGCATGCCGGTCGGCCTGCAGCTCACCGGCCGCTCGCACGACGAGTACAGCGTGGTGCGCGCTGCCGCCGCCTACGAGGGCACGCGCCAGATGCCGAAGCCCGCCGGGTTCAGTTGAAGCGGCGGCGCCCGCAGCCCTCACCCTCCCCTGCAGGAGGAGGATCACGCCGAGCGTCGGCTCGGCGTCGGGTGGGGTGGCCCCGCGTGCCGCAATCGCAGCCACCCCCCCTCGCCTCGCTCCATAGCCGATGCTTGGCATCCTGCTCCTTCAGAACGGCGGCCGAAGGCCACCTATGCCTCCCCCTTCAGGGCAGGGTAGCCCTCGCAGACCGTCACCCGCACTGGTAGTCTCCAGATCCAGCGCGGGTGCAAGGGAGGAGCAGCATGAGGATGGACCGTCGGACGCTGCTGCGGCTTGCGGCCGGCGGCGCCGCGCTGCCGATCGCGCCGCGCCTCGCGCGCGCGGAAGACTATCCGACGCGACCGATCCGGCTGGTGCTGCCGTTCCCGCCCGGCGGCGCGTTCGACATCCTCGGCCGGCCCTGGGCCGACAAGGCGAGCCGCACACTCGGCACCGTCATCGTGGAAAACCTCTCCGGCGCCGGCGGCTCGCTCGCGGCGGCCTCGGTCGCCCACTCCCCGCCCGACGGCTATCGCATCTTCCTCGGCAGCTCGGCGATCCACCTCACCGACATGATCCTGCGGACGCACCCGCTGCTCAACCCGATGAAGGACCTGATGCCGATCTCGATGCTGGCGACGGTCTGCTTCGCGCTCGCGATCAACCCGAACGTGCCGGTCAACACGCTGGGCGAGCTGATCGCCCACATCAAAGCCAATCCCGGCCGGCTGTCCTACGCATCGCCGGGCGCCGGCACGATGAACCATCTGTGCGGCGAGATGCTCAAGTCGCTCACCGGCATCAAGGACTTGCCGCATGTCGCCTATCGCGGCGCCGGGCCCGCGATAACCGACGCGATCGCCGGGCAAGTGCCGTTCGTCATCCCGTCGATGACCAATGCGGTGCTGGCGTTTCATCGCGCCGGCAAGCTGCGCCTGCTCGCGATCACCAACCCGACGCGGCTGGCGATCGCGCCCGACATCCCGACCGCCGAGGAGGCCGGCGTCAAGGGCCTGGTCGCGCAGCAGCTGCTCGGCTTGTTCGCGCCGACCGGCACGCCGGAGCTCCCGGTCAGCAGGCTCGCGGAGACGAACCGTGCCGCGCTCGCCGACAAGGCCTACGTACAGTCGCTGATCGAGGCGTGCGTCATCCCGGTCGCGAACCCCGACGAATGGACGACCGAGCGCTTCAATCACTTCATGGACGACGAGGTCGCGCGCTGGGAGCCGCTGGCGAAAGCGCTCGGCATCCGGCTCGATTGAACCACACCGTCAGTCGTCCTCCTTGCCGGTCGAGGCATGGAAGGCGGCGCGCGCCTCGCGGTAGGCGATGTCGAGGCCTACGCGGTGCGACGCCGCTTGCACCGCGTCGGCAACGTAGAGGGAGGCCTGCTGCAGCGGGTTCTCGTCCATGTCGCGCAGCCAGCTGGTCAGGCTCTGCGGGATCGTCAGCAGCAACAGCGCGAAGGTCGCATAGATGATCACCGCCGCGGTGCGGACCGGATCAGGCGGGGTCGGCGGCTGACGCTCTTCGGTTTGCGACATCCCTGCCCTCCTCAGAACTGGAAATAGATGAAGGGCGGGATGCCGCCCGGCGCCGCAACCGCGATCAGGAAGATCGCCGCGAACGGCACCGCGATCTTGAGCGCGAGCGGGCTTGCGGCATAGCGCGCCTGCAGCCCCGCGAACCAGCCGGCCGGAATGATCTGCGTGAGCGCGCCGAGCACGAGCACCGTCGCGACGAGCGGCGTCATCGTGGTGCGCCCGCCGACGCCGGAGAACATGGTGGCGAAGTAGACCCAGGCGGCGTCGAGCGACGGCGAGCGGAAGAAAACCCAGGCGAAGCATACGAAGTGGAACGTGACCAGCCAGGCGAGCGCTGCGCCGAGGCGCGAGCGCGGCGCGCCGGCGAAGCCGAGCGCGCGCTCGAGCGCCAGCGCGAGCCCGTGCAGCAGGCCCCAAACGACGAATTTCCCGCTGGCGCCGTGCCACAGACCGCCGAGGCCCATGGTCACCATCAGGTTCACGTAAGTCCGCACCCGGCCGGCGCGGTTGCCGCCGAGCGCGCGGATATAGAGGTAGTCGCGCAGCCACGTCGACAGCGTGATGTGCCAGCGCCGCCAGAAATCCTGCACCGACAACGCCCGATACGGCTGATTGAAATTCTGCGGAAACTCGTAGCCGAGCAGGTTGGCGACGCCGATCGCGATGTCCGTATAGGCGCTGAAGTCGCAGTAGATCTGCAGGCCGTACGCGTAAGTCCCGAGCAGCAGATCGAGGGTGGAGAAATCGGCCGGATTGCGGAAGACATTATCGACGAAATCGGTCGACAGGTAGTTCGCGATGATGACCTTCTTGAACAGGCCGCCGAGGATCAGGAACACGCTGTATGCGAGCTTGACGTCCGCCGTGCGCGACGGACGCACCGTCTGGGCGAGAAAGGTCGCGGCGCGCACGATCGGTCCGGCGACCAGATGCGGAAAGAAGCTGACATAGAGCAGGATGTCGACGATGTCCGTGGTCGGCTTGAGCTTGCGGTCGTAGACATCGATCACGTATGACAGAACGTGGAAGGTCAGAAACGAGATGGCGATGACCGGCGGCAGCTCGATGAACAGGCTATTGCCGCCCGCCGCCAGCCGATCCAACCCGAGCGCAGCCAGGGCGTCGATCATGTTGGCGACGAAGAAGTTGTAATATTTGAAGACGCCGAGAACGCCGAGGTTGGCGCCGACGATCGCCCACAGCGCCGCGCGCCGCCAGCGCCCGTCGGTCATCTTGCCGAGCGCAAGGGCCGCCAGATAGTTGCCGAGCGAGCTGCCGAGCAGGAGCAGCGTCAGCTTCACGCTCCAGAACGCGTAGAAATAATAGCTCGCCGCGACCAGGAACCATTTCTTCCACGAATTATGCGTATTCAACAGCCAGGTGATCGGAAAGACGACCGCGAAGAAGGCCGCAAAGCTAATTGTGGGAAACAGCATCTGACCGCGATCGGATCTTGTCGATGACCGGTACCAGCGTGTCGAGAAACGCCGCGGCGCTCTTTTTGTAGCCCGCGATGGTGAAGTGGATGTGGTCCTTCGCCATCAGCGGCGGCGTCTCGGCGCGCCAGCGATCGGCGCCGCAGTCCTTCGGCATGATCGAGGCCCAATTCCAATAGACGAGGCCGTCGCGCTCGGCGATCTTGCGCTCGACCTCCCGCACGGCGTCGAGCTTCGGCAGCACCTTCCAGACGCACGCGTCGGCCTCCGCCGGCGCGGCATCGGGCCGGCGGCAGACCGCGGCCTCGCGCGCCTTGTCCTTGCAGTGGGCGGGCAGCTCCTCGCCCTCGGGCGGGCCGATCAGCACGATCGCGGCGGACGGGAGCGCGGCGCGGATCTTGGCCACGACCCGCTCGTATTTCTGCGTGTAGAGCGCCATGTCGAGGTTCTCCTTGTCGGCCTCGTTGGTGCCGAAGGAGAGCACGACGATCTGCGGCTGCAGCCGGCGCAGGTCGCTTTGGAAGAGGTGCTCGTCGAGCTTGTTGAGGATGTCGATGGTCGCGCCCGGATAGCCGACGCTGTCGTAGATCAGCCCGGCGCGGGTGTTGTAGATCGCGACGCTCGAGATGCTCACCTTGCCGTCGTTCTTGGTCGTGAGCGTGATGTCGCGCACCGTGTTGGTCGGGCCGTGCTCGGGCACGAGGCGGAGCACCACCGGCTCGACCTTGTCGCCGGCGAGGTCGAACGAGCCCTCGAGCCCGCCGTCGAGCTTGATATCGAACGTGCCGCCGCCCGGCTGGCGGATCGCCTCGATCTCGATCACGTCGAAGGTCTCGGGCTTTTCGGCCGTGAACGTAAGAGTTTCGCCTGCCTTGCTCGCAACCGTGTTGAAGCCCGACATCCAGAACCGGCCTGTGTCCTCCGAGCGCTGCAGCGCCTCATAGGTCCAGCCCGGTCCGACATCGATCTTGAGCGTCGAGCTCAGCACGCCGATATGCGGCCGGCCCGCCGTCACATAGCCGCTGCCGCCGTTGCCGTAGACCTGCTGCAGGCGCCGGCGCAGCTCGCCGGTGAGAAAATCAGCCGAGGTGTGGCTGTCGCCGAGCTGCAGGATGGTGATGGCGCGCGACGGTGCCGGCGGCGCCGTATCGCGGGGATTCGACGGCGGATGGTTCGAGGCGAGCACCGCCGGTTCCTGCGCCGGCGGGGCGGCGGCCGGCGGCGGGCTGCTCGACGGCGCCGACGGTCGAACCTGCGGCCGATCCTGCGGCGCCGCCACCGGCGCGGTCGCAAGCCCGACCGCCTCCTGCGACGCCACAGGCGATGCCGGATTGGGCGGCGGCGCCCTGTCGTCGCCGATCGTCGCGGAGCGTGGCGCAGCCTTCGGGACATCGAGCGCAACGCTCGATCGCAGCCGTTCCGCGCCCGCCAGGATGCCGAGAAATACGCCGAGAATGCAGGCTCCGCCGATCACGACGAAGGCCAATGCAACCACGAGCGCGCGCCACGGCATCACGGCTCCTTCTTCTGCTCGACGCGGGTGCCGGCGGTCGTGTCGGCCGGGCTGGCGGCAGGCTTGTCGTCGGGCCCGCAGGCACGCTCGAGCGGCGTTCCCATTTGCGCCAGCGCTGTGACGATTTTGGGGTAAAGATAAAGGGCGACGACGTCCTCGCCCGCGACGGTGAAATGCTCGCCGTCGCCGGTGCGGATCTGCACCATCCGCCCGCTGCGGTCCGGCCCATAGGATGCAAATGCGTCGGGGCCGGTCGGCTTGAGCCGCCACGGCTCGAGATATTGCATGTGCGGCGCGCCGACCGTCGCGACCGCGGCGGCGAACATCTGGTTCTTCTCCCGGAGGTCGGCGTTCTCCTGGGCGTCGCGCACCACCGGCAGGCCGACCAGCAGCACGCCGGCCTTGCTGGCGGCGGCGGCGGTCAGGAAGGCGATGATCTGCTCGCGGTACTTGTCGGCCCAGTCGGGCGCGCCCCAGGCGGTGCGCACGCCATTGCCGTCGACGATGAACTGTCGGTCGTTCAACCCGATCGAGAGCACGAACAGGTCGGGCTTGAAGGTCTCGCCGATGCGGCGCACCTCGCGCGGCCAGTACAGCCTGTCGCCGCGCGAAAGCCCGGTCCCGTTATGGGCAAAGCGGCCGAGCACGACGCTCGCCTTGAGGCATGCTTTGGCATCGATGACGCGCCCGATCGCCTCCCAGTAGTTGTCCACGATCGAGTCGCCCGCGAACGCGATGCGGGCGACGACCTTGGGCGCGGGCTTGTCCTGCGGCGGCGGCGCGGCGGCGCCGCGGCTCGCCGCAACCACGACCAGGCACGCGAAGAACGCAACGACGCGCGAGCGCCAATTGCTCGATACGCCCAAGCTCGCTCTCCTGGAGATGTGCCGCCGGCGTCCATCCGCCGCCGCACCTGACGCAATAGCGCTAACAGACGCATGGTTAACGCGCCCATAACTGCAATTGGTCTCAAAGGCCACCCCTATCCCCCTGACTGATTTATCGTTTCGGCCGGCGCGGCATCCCGCGGCGCGGCCCAACCCGACGATGGGGCGCCGACGACGACGCCAACTTTCAAATCCAAGACCACCCGCTGGACAGACCATACGTCAATTGCCGTGGGGCGCTCGTATCGAGCCACGTCGCCATCCCCGACATCGTCATCGAGCTGACGTTCAGACGTATCGCGTCACCGAGCATGGCCGGCATCGGATCGTACAGCGCCGGGCGCGTCTTGCCACCTCCTGTGAGCGCTCGGGCCGGCCATTTTTTAGGCGGGGAAAAGCCGCAAAAGCAGTTGAAAGCTGGGGATGTCGACTTTGTAGTGCGGGAACGGGCGGCCGATGGCCGGCGGGGCATACCCATCATGACGACCGCGAACGCGGGTGACGCAGCGCGTCCGACCATATCGGCAGCCACGGCGACGGCGATCGTCGTCGCCGACATGGTCGGCGTCGGCGTCTTCACCAGCCTCGGCTTCCAGGTCAAGGATATCTCGTCGGGCTTCGCGCTGCTGCTGTTGTGGATCGTCGGCGGGATCGTCGCCTTGTGCGGCGCGGCCGCCTACAGCGAGCTCGCCGGCATGTTTCCGCGCTCGAGCGGCGAATACAATTACCTCACCCGCAGCTATCACCCGGCGATCGGCTTTCTCGCCGGCTGGCTCTCCGCGACCGTCGGCTTTGCGGCGCCGATCGCCCTCGCCGCCATGGCGTTCGGCGAGTATTTCAAGGCCATCGTTCCCGGCGCGCCGTCTCTCGCGCTCGGCCTCGGCGCGGTCTGGCTGATCGCGCTCGTGCACCTCTACGGCCTGCGCTCCGGCAGCGCGTTCCACAATGTATGGACGATCATCAAGCTCGCGCTTATCCTCGCGTTCCTCGTCGCCGGATTCGGCATCGCGACACCGCAGCCGATCTCGTTTGCGCCGGCCTGGCACGACCTCACCTACGTCACTGCCGCGCCGTTCGCGATCAGCCTCGTCTTCGTGATGTATTCCTACTCGGGTTGGAATGCCGCGACCTACATCGCGGGCGAGATCCGCGACCCGCAGCGCAGCCTGCCGCGCGCGCTGATCACCGGGACCGTGATCGTGCTGGTGCTGTACGTCGCGCTCAACGCCGTCTTGCTGCGCGTTGCGCCGATCGACAAGCTCACGGGCCAGCTCGACGTCGCGGTGGTCGCGGGCCGCCATATCTTCGGCGACGCCGGCGGACGCGCCGTCGGCGCGCTGATCTGCCTCGGCCTCATCTCGTCGATCAGCGCGATGACGTGGATCGGCCCGCGCGTGACCATGACGATGGGCGAGGACGTGCCGGTGCTGCGCATCTTTGCGCGCAAGACGAAGAATGGCGTGCCCGCCTGGGCGATCCTCTTTCAGCTGCTCGTCGTCAACGTGATGCTGTTGACGAACAGCTTCGAGGCAATCGTCAACTTCATCGGATTCAGCCTCACGGCGTGCTCGTTCCTCGCCGTGCTCGGCGTCATCAAGCTGCGCATCACCCGTCCCGACCTGCCGCGGCCCTACCGCGCCTTCGGTTATCCGGTGACGCCGGCGATCTTCCTCGCCGTCACCGGCTTCATGCTCTACTACCTGATCGTCGACCGCCCGAAGGAGTCGCTGGCCGGCGTTGCGATCATGCTCACCGGGCTCGCGCTCTACGCCGCGTCCCACCTCAAAACGCCCTCCTCGAATGCCTTGCAAAATGTCAATCGCGCCTGACCTCGCCTCCCCGTCGGCCCGCCTGCCCCGCCATGCCGCCATCGCCGCCGTCATCGCGGGATTGATGCTGCTCGGCGCGCCGTCCGCGCGCAGCGTCGAAAGCGGCAGCCCGATCTCGGCCGCGCCCCCGGCCAACGCGGCGCCGACCGTGACGGCACCCGCGGTCGCGCCGCCCGCGGCGCCGAGCCCGACCGCCGCACCGAACGGGACCGAGGCGGCGCAATCCGCGCCCGCCCCGGCTGTGCCGACGGTCGCGGCGCCGCAAGCGCCGGCGGCCGCGGTGCCCGCGGTGGCGGCACCGCAAGCGCCCGCCGCACCGACCGCGCCCACCGTGGCCGCCCCGCAGGCACCCGCGGCACCGGCTGCGCCGCGCACGGTGACAGCCGAGGCGGCGGCCGGCGGCGTCAACAATCAAACGGCGCGCTATCTCGCGGGCCTTGCGCCCGCGCCCGGCTCGCCGATCGCGGCGCTGGCGAACGAGGCCGGCTGGCGCGAGCACGCGCGGTTCTTCGACCATGCCTTCGGCGAGCTCGAGCGCACGCAGCTCACGAAAATCCGCGCTTGGTCGAAGGCGCAGCTGCATTCGCGCCGGCCGACCCTGTTCTACATGTTCAGCGGGCCCGACTATCTGTATGCCGACGCATTCTTTCCCGACGCGTCGACCTATGTGCTCGCCGGACTCGAGCCGGTCGGCCAGATTCCCGACCTCATGCGAATGCGCGGCTCGCTCGGCCCGGCGCTACGCAGCATGGCGACGTCGATGCACTCAGTGCTCAATTTCAGCTTCTTCAAGACGCACGACATGCGCGCGGAGCTCTCGGCCGGCCGGCTCGGCGGAACCACGCCCATCCTGCTGGTGTTTCTCGCCCGCGCCGGCAAGACCGTGCATGGAATCGAGCTGGTCGCGCTCGACGCCGAAGGCGGCGAGCATGCCGAGTCCGAGCACATCAAGAGCGGCGCGCACGGCGTCAAGATCGTGTTCAGCGGCGGCGACGGCCGGCTGCAGACGCTTTATTACTTCAGCACCAATCTGGCCGACGACGGCTTCCCGCGCAGCGGCTTCATGCAGTTCTGCGACAAGCTCGCGCCGGGCGACAGCCTGATCAAGAGCGCGTCCTACCTGATGCACGGTCACGGCTTCACCAAGGTGCGTGAATTCCTGGTCACCCACAGCGCCGCGTTGCTCGAGGACGACTCCGGCATCCCGCTCGCGTATTTCGATCGCAAGAAATGGGGTCTCAAGCCGTTCGGCCGCTACATCGAGCCGCTCGGCATCTTCCCCAACACCTACCAGCCCAAGCTCGCCGAGCTTTTCCGCAAGAGCGCGACGCCGATCAATTTCGGCATCGGCTACCGCTGGCGGCCGAACGAGTCGAACCTGCTCCTCGCCGTTCGCGAGGATGCGACCGGCGTCGCCGGCGTATCGGCGACGCCGCGCTAGACATCGCGCGAGCCGCGGGCGTGCGGTATCATCCTGGCGCCGCGCATACATCGCGCGGTCCGCGGAACGACTCACATCCGCCGCAGTTTAAAACTCGTTAACCATGCGGCTTCTAGAGTTTGCGGCCCGGTTGAGCATCTGATCGGAGCGTGCGGGTTTGACGGCGATTCGCGCCCTTGTGGGCACCACATGCGTGCTGGGCTGCTGCGTGCTGGGCGGCGCGTTGGCGAGCGCACATGCGGGCAACGCCATCGTGCTCGGCGACAGCCTCGGCGTCGGGCTCGCCGAGGTGTCGCATCTGCCGAACTTCGCGCATATCAGCGTGCATATCCGCGGACCGAAGGCGCTCGAGCAGATCCGCCGCGCACCCGCCGGCGTCACCGCTTTCGTGGTGCTCGGCACCAATGACGCCAACGGCTCGATCGACCGTCTCGACAAGAGCATCGACGCCATCCTCGATGCCGCGCAGAAGAAGCACATGCGGCTCATCTGGATCGGACCGCCCTGCGTGAAGCAGTCGTGGGACACGCGCTCGCGCAAGCTCGACGAGATGCTGGCCGCGAAGCTGCCCCCACGTGGCGTTCTCTACGTGCCGATGCGCGATCAGGCATTCTGCACCGCCGGCCTGCACGAGCCCGACGGCGTGCATCTCAAGACCAAGGGCTACATCTATATGTGGGACAAGGCGCGCCGCATCGCCGGCCTGGACGGTCCGGCTCCGCTCGCGACCGCCTCGGTTGGGGCCGCCACACCGGCGCCCCCCGCGAATCAGGGGCTGCCCGCCCCCGCCGCACCGTTTGCGCTCGCGAGCACGCCCGGTGCGAGCAATGGTTGGCAGGAGCCCAAAATCTACGTTCTCCACGTGAAGCGCGGCGCCCCGACGGCCAACAGGAATTGATTGGTCGCGCTCCATGTGATCGAGCCGCTCTGCATCTTTCCCGAGACTTGCGAGCGCAAGCTCGCGCACCTGTTCAAGACGAGCGCACCCTGTCGGCGTGCCGGAGCCGTGCGCGAGAGCGTTGGTTAGCGTTGCGTTAACCACAATCCGGCGACAATGAACGACCGTCGCAGGCCGGGCGGTTGCGCGCGCTTTTTGTCAGGCCCCCGAGACCTCGCCGACGGGTCGGGCCCGCGATCCTCGCTATCTGAATACCATTAAGCGCTCGCTCGCCCAACCCCACCATGTGACATGGTTCATGCAATCGAGACATCATGCCAATTGGATCAAATAGATAGGAGGATATCCTCGTCCAAGTTCGGCGACCCTCGGTTTCGCAGTTTTCTCGCAAATGCTCGGCCGCAAACTTGCCGCCATTGGGGAACACAAGGTTAAATGGGAAGGGGGGTTCTTAGTTAATGTCGCTTGGGCCAACTGTGGCGTTGGTGGCCACCGGCCTCGCCTTCGCGGGCGGGACCGCGTACGTGTCGCTGATGCACGTGAGCTCGCACGCGCCGGGTGAGGCGCGCGTGCTCGAGCGCCCGTCGAGGTCGTCCGCGCCCTCGATTCGTCAGCTCCCCGCCTATCTCGACGCGGCGTTCGCCAACCTGCGCCCCGTCATGCGCCCGGCACCGATGATGACCGCGAGCCTCGGGCCGCAGCCGACCTTCGCGGCGCGCTTCGCCGGCGTCGTCACCGACGTCTACGCCACCAGCAGCAGCACGCAGCTCGCGGCGGCGCCACCGCCGACGCGCTCGCTCGCGCGGCCGCAGACGCGGGTCGCCAAGGTGACGGCGGCGCCGGTGCCGATGCCGCGGATCCGCGCCGCCGCGCTGCGCATGGACGAGCGCGCGCCGGCGATCCAACCGAGATCGTACCAGGTCGCGAGCTACGCGCCGACCCGCGACGACAGGGTGGATGCCCCGCCATTCACGCTCCGCTCCGACATCCACGTGCCGCCGCTAGAAAAGGCCGAGACCACGCTCGAGCCGTTCGAGAATGCGCCCTTCCCGGTGCGCACGGCGTCGACCACCGGCAGCGAGTCCGTGCGCATCCATTTCCGCAGCAAGGTGACCTGGGAGAAAGGCGCCTTCAGCGACCCGCGCGTTCTGCTGCACATCCCGAAGGGCTTCGATCCGAACAAGCCCGCCGTGATGGTGGTGTTCTTCCACGGCCACGGCGCGACGCTCACGCGCGACGTGCTCAACCGCCAGGAAGTGCCGCTGCAGATTTCCGAGTCGCACGCCAATGCGGTGCTGGTGGCGCCGCAGCTCGCCTATGACGCCCGCAGCTCCAACCCCGGCAACCTGTGGGAGCCCGGCGCCTTCGCCCGCATGGTGCGCGAGGCGGGCGAGCGGCTCACCCGCCTCTACGGCGACCCGCGCGTCGGGCGTACCTTCGCCAACATGCCGATCATCATCGTCGCCTACAGCGGCGGGTATCTGTCGGCCGCGACCAGCATCGAGCGAGGCGGTCTGAAGACCCGCATCCAGGGCGTCGTGCTGCTCGATGCGCTCTATGGCGAGCTCGACGGCTTCTCGAGCTGGATCCGCAACAACCGCTCCGGCTTCTTCGTCAGCTCGTGGACGCATTCGACCCAGCGGCGCAACGCCCAGCTCGAGGAGATGCTCGCCAGCCACGACGTGAGCTACGGCCACGCCCTGGCGATGAACCGGCTAGACGGCAAGGTCGTGTTCGTGCCGGGCGAGGATGGCATCCGCCACCGCGATTTCGTCAATCACGCCTGGGCCGACAAGCCGATCAAGGACATTTTGGATCGATTGCCGGAATATCGGCTGTAGGGATTTCCCGCTTCGTAGCCCGCATGGAGCGAAGCGCAATGCGGGACGGCCTTCCCCAGGTTACGGCGCGGAACCTGTCATCGGGCGGCGCTTCATCCAGGCTACCTCCCGCTCAATGCTCCGCCGCCGCCGCGCGCTCGCGCAGACGGTAGAACTGCATCGCCTTCCTCGCCGTGTCCTGCTGCAGCCGCGCGAACGTCGCGCAGCATTGGTCGAGCTGCGGCGTCGAGCTGCCGTTGACGCCGGCCTGCAGCAGCAGCAGCGCTCTGGCGCAGTCCCAGCCGAGCCCGATCGCCTTGGCAAGGACGAGAATCTGCTCGGTCTTGCGGTTGGTGATCGCGCGCTCGACCATGCCGATCGGGAGATCGGCCATGAAGGACAGCGCGATGGTCGTCTCGTCGAAGCGCGCTTCGCCCGCGAACGTCATCAACGCGGCCTCGTCGAGACGGCCTGCTTGCCGCAGCGCCAGCACGCGCGTGCGCGCCGACGCGTAGGCCGCGGAGCCTTCGCGCATGCCGGTCTGGAGGCGCCTCGAGGCCTGGGCGACGACGTCGTGCAGCGCGCCGCCCTTGCCGCCGCCGGCCGCCTCGAGCTTGAGGCGCACGGCTTCCGACGCCTGGGTGAACATGGCGAGCAGGTGCTCGCGCGGGATTTCCGGCCGCACCCAGACCACGAGTGCGAGCTCGCCGTCGCGCTCGGCGCGCTGCACCAGCTTGGCGTAGCCGAACTGGGAGAACTTGGCGCCCTCGTTGGCGGCCGTGCTGACCGCGACCTCGCGGTCGCCGCGCACGACCAGCACGTCGGTCACGGCTTCCGGCAAGGTTGCGCGGCGCGAGATCGCCAGCAGATGCTGCTGGCTCTTGCTGCTCGCGCTCTCGACCAGCGTCGCCTCGTCGAGCGCGGTGGATTGCGCCAGCACCGGGCCGGCGACCTCGATGGCGTCGTCGAGCGCGAGGTCGCGCATGACGCGCGGCGGCGGCGCCGTGCTGACGGCGAGCCGCGCCCCGAAGGTGGCGCGCGCCGCGACGTCGATCTCCTCGACCAGGCGGCCGAGCACGTCGTCGAACAGCGAGAGCTGCTCCGGCGAGAAAGTGCCGGCGCCGGCGATGAAGAGGTCGGTCACCCGCCGCAGCGTCTCGGCGCGGTAGTGAATGTCCTTCTGCGCGACTGCTTCCTCGAGCTGCTCGAGCAAACTTTGCTGCTGGTTCATCGCGACCCTGGTTCTCCGTCTCGATTTTTGCAGCAACTCACGCGGCGCTCGCCCGCGCGCTGTCCTCGTGGTGGAACAGCTCGGGATCGATGGGCGAGAAGCGCAGCTCCGCCGCCGGGCATGGCCGGCAGAACAGGTAGCCCTGCACGAAGTTGACGCCTGCCGCGCGCAGCATATCGTACTGGTCCTCGGTCTCGACGCCTTCCGCCGTGGTGGCGATGTCGAGCCCGCGCGCCAGCGTGAGCACCGAGGCGATGACGGCGGCGCATTCGGCGCGCGCGATCAGCCCTTGTGTGAACGACTTGTCGATCTTGATCTTGTCGACCGGGAACTTGGTGAGATAGCCGAGCGAGGAGTAGCCGGTGCCGAAATCGTCGAGCACGATGGCGACGCCGATGTTCTTGAGCTGCTGCAGCAGCGTCGCGTAGTTCGCCTCGTTCTCGAGCAGCACCGACTCGGTGATCTCGACCTCGAGCCGCTCCGGCGGCAGGCCGGACTCGACCAACGCGCACAGGATGATGTCGAACAGGTCGCCCTTGCGGAACTGCATCGACGACAGGTTGACGGCGACCTTGACGTGGTCGGGCCATGCGGCCGCGTCGGTGCACGCCTTCTGCAGGATCCAGCCGCCGAGCTGGACGATCAGCCCGGTGTCCTCGGCAAGCGGAATGAAGCGGTCGGGCGGGACCAGCCCCTTCTGGGGATGACGCCAACGCACCAGCGCCTCGGCGCCACGCATCGCGCGCGTCTCGGCATCGTACATCGGCTGATAGAACAGCTCGAACTCGTTGCGCGCGATGCCTTCGCGCATCTCGTTCTCAAGCTGATGGCGGGCATCGGCTTCCGCCGTCATGTTGGCATCGAAGAAGTTGAATCCGTTGCGCCCTTGCGACTTGGTGCGATAAAGCGCGAGGTCGGCCTTCTTGATCAGGTCATCGGGATCGACGCCGTCCTGCGGCGCGAGCGCGATGCCGATGCTGGTGCCGATCGTCACGCGGCGGCCCTCGAGCTCGAACGGCCGCGCGACCACCTCGTTGATGCGCACCGCCAGCATGATCGCGCTGTCGCGCTGGTGCGTCTCGCCGCCCTGCAGGATCGCGAACTCGTCGCCGCCGAGGCGCGCCAGCACGTCGGTCTCGCGCAGCGAGGAGCGCAGGCGCTGCGCCATCTCCTTGAGGAGCGCGTCACCGGCCGGATGGCCGAGCGAGTCGTTGACGTCCTTGAAGCGGTCGAGGTCGAGCATGAACACCGAGAACGCCTCGCCGCGGCGGCGCAGGCGGGCGCCCGCCTCCTCGATCTTCTCCATGAAGAAGGTGCGGTTGGCGAGGCCGGTGAGCAGGTCATGATGCGCCATGAACGCGACCTTGGCCTCGCTCTGACGGCGGTCGGTGATGTCCTCATGCGTGGTGAGCACGCTGCCGTCCGGCAAGCGCAGGCGCTGGATCGAGACCACTCGCCCGCCGGCGTGGGTCTGGATGTCGGTCGCCTCCTCGAAGATGCGCCCGACGTACTCCTCCACGGTGCCGGTGTAGCTGCCGTTGGCGATGCGATATTCGACCAGCTGGCGGACCGTCAGGCCGGCACGGATCTGCTCCGCCGTCAGCCCGTAGATCTCGGCGAACCGGTTGTTGGCGACGACGATGCGCTGCTCGGCGTCGTACATGCACAGGCCCTGCGACATGTTGTTGAGCGCGGCGTCGAAGCGCATGTTGGCGCGGCGCAGCTCCTCGGACTTCTTGATCAGCCCTGCCTCGGCGAGCTTCTCCGCCGTCACGTCCTCGTGGATCGCGACCCAGCCGCCCTCCTCCATCGGCTGATGCGTGACCTGGATCATGCGCCCGTCGCGCAGCTCGTTGACGACGTGATAGGCCTTGGCCTCGGCGACCTCCTTGAGGCGCTGGTCGATGTACTCCTGCGCGTCGTCCGGGCTCATGCCGGCGGCGACGCGCGCCTCGAGCACCGCCCGCAGGGTCGTGCCCGGCCGCACCTGGTCGGCGGAGAGGTCGTACATTTCGCGATAGCGCGCGTTGCACACGATCAGTCGCTGATCGCCGTCGTACATGCACAGGCCGACCGGCAGGTTGGTGAGCGCCGCATCGAAGCGCAGATTGGCGCGCTCGAGAGCCTCGGATTTGGCGGTGACCTCGGCCTGGGTCCGCTTCTCCGCGGTGATGTCGTGATGGATGCCGACCCACCCGCCGTCGTGGGTCGGCTCCTGGTTGACCGCGATGATGCGGCCGTCCTGCATGTGATTGACCGCACGCGAAGACTTGCCGCCTAGGAGCTCGCGCAGCCGGCGCTCGACGTAATCGGGCGCCGGCTCGAGGCCGGTGCCGTTGGCGGCGGACGCCGTGAGCAGCGCGCGCAGCGAGGTCCCGGGCCGCGTCTGCTCGCGGGTGAGGCCGTACATCTCGCGGTAGCGGCTGTTGCAGATGACGAGCCGCCCGGCCCGGTCGAACTGCGAGAGGCCGGCCGACATGGTCTCGAGCGTCAGCCAGAGCGTGCGCGACTTGTCGGCGTTGCGGCGCGTCTGCCGCATCAGCAGGAAGGTGCCGAGCAGGATGACGCCGACCACGAATGCCACCATCGGGCCGAACGTGCCGAGGTGGCGATACCAGGGAGCGAGCACCTCGGCCCGATTGAAGCTCACCAGCATCACCAGCGGCATGTGCGGCACCGCCGCATAGCCGGCGATGCGTTGCGTGTCGCCGTAATAGGCCTCGACCTCGTAGGCGCCGGTCGTGGCTTGCGGCAGATGGCGGGCGAACAGCTCGGCCTTGGCAAAGGACCGTCCGATGAACTCGGGCACCAACGGCTCGCGCGCGAGCAACACGCCCGAGCTGTGAAACAGCATCACGGCGCCGCCCTGGCCGAGATGGAGCGAACGGAAGATGTTGGCGAAGTACGAAACGTCGAGCGGGGCGAGCGCGATACCGGCGAAGCTGCCGTCCACGTTGTTGAGGCGACGCGAGGCCGCCACGATCCAGCTCCCGGCCTCCAGCGAGTGATAGGGAGGGCTGATGAACAGGCCGGCATTGGGGTTGTCGCGCTGGACCGTGAACTGCGGCAGGTCCGCGACGTTGTGGCGCTTCGGGTCGCGGTCGTAGGAATGAACCAGCTTGTTGCCTTGCGCGTCCGTCCAGCTGACCGCTCGGATCAGCGGCGAGGTCTGCTGCAGGTTGCGCAACGCATCGTGGATCCGCCGCGCCTCCTCGACGGCCGAGCGACGGCTGTCATTCGCCTGCTGTTGCACGATCTCGGCGGCGCGCAGGACGCGGTCGACGCCCGAGAAGGCGCCGGCGGTGTGCTGCGCCAGCACCTCGGCGTAGTTGCGCGCCTCCTGCTTGGCGCCCGCAATCGCGTCGCGGTAGCGCGCATTGAGGTCGACGAGAAAAAGGACGGCGATCGAACCCGCGATGACGACGCCGAACGTCGCCAGCATGCGGTTGGGACCGCTCATCAGGTTACGAATGAAACGGCGCATTCTTCTGCTTGTTGCGGGATGGCGGGAGCCGCCCCGTAGACCCTCCCTGCACCGCGCGGACGAGCCGCCGGCTGTCCCGCCTTTATGACGGGAAACTCACAAGATGTGCTTAAGCCGCGTGCTTAAAGTGGGCTGAACGAATACACGCGCATATTGCATAATATCTGATGCGCCAATCTAAGGTCACGGGTTCCGCAAGGTCACGCCGCGGTTCCACGGTCGGAGGTGCAGCCGAGCGCGGCGGCCCGCGCTGCCCGCGATCAGGACTTCTTCATCAATTCGATGCGCCGGTCGGGCAGAAACCAGGCCAGCGCGACCGCGACGTAGAGCACGATCGCGATCCACGGCCGCACGAATGCAAGCAGGATCGCGGCGGAGTAGAGCGCGAGCGAGATCTTGCCCTTGAAGTCACGGCCGATCGCGGTCGCGAGCGTCGAGTCCGGCCCATTGCAGGCGATGAGCGCCCACTCGAGCAGCAGGTAGCCGAGCGCCGCCATCGCCAGCACGGTGCCGTATGCCGCGGTTGGCAGCGCCGCGAATCCCGCCTCGTCGATCCAGCGGATGACGAACGGCACGAGTGAGAGCCAGAACAGCAGGAGCAAGTTCGCCCACAGCACCTTCCCGTCGACCCGTGCGGCGGCATGCAGCATGTGGTGATGGTTGTTCCAGAAGATGCCCACGTTCACGAAGCTCAGCAGGTAGGTGAGCAGGATCGGCAGGCTGCCCCACAGCGCCGCAGCGGTCGCACCCGCGGGCACTTTGATCTCCAACACCATGATGGTGATGATGATGGCGATGACGCCATCCGTGAAGGCGGCAAGCCGGTCGGGTTGCATGTTTGGACCTCGCGGGTCGGCGCGCCCAAGTTTCGCTCACCCGCGCGACACGCGCCAGCTCAGCACCGCGTCGATCGAGGCCGGCAGATGCAGCACGTGGAGCAGCAGGTTGGTGTCGATCGACACCAGGCAGGCGCCGAGGATGGAGAGCGCCGAGCCGATGACGACATGCCAGCCGAAGATCTCGTGGTCCGGCGTGAGCGCGTTGGCGAAGCCGAAGCGGAAGACGAGGGACAGCTGCATGATCGGCGCGACCAGCATGATCGGCGCGATCGAGAGCGCCGAATAGAACAGCCCTTGCGCGATCGCGACGAATACGCCCGAATAGATGAACCACCGCAGGTTCTCGCGATGGAGGGCGCGCAGGTTGCGGCGCAGCGTCGGCGAGACCAGAAACAGGAGCATCGCCAGCGTGGCAGCGCCGTAGGAGATCACGCCGCCGAATATGCCGGTGAGCGGATCCGTGTGGGCGAGCGCGGTGCGTGCCATGATCGGGCTCGTGCCGTAAGCGAGCGCCGCGATCGTCGCGAACGTATAGCCGACCGCGCGGCGCGGCACGAATACGGGAATGCCGGCTTTGTCGGCCGCGGCAGCGGGTCTCTTCGGTTTCGCGGGCTGGCGCTGGGTGAGCAGCGCTCCGGCGAGCATGACGATACCGCCGGCGAGCTGCAGCGCGGTGCACGGCTCGCCGAGCACGAGCACCGCGAGCACGACCGAGACGAAGACCTGCAGCTGGATCACCGGCGCTGTCAGGTTCACGCCGGCAGCCTGGTTGGCGCGGTAGTTGCTGTAGCGCCCGATCAGGAAATGCAGGAGCCCGACGCCCGCCATCCAGGCGATGCTGCGCGCCGCGAGATGCGGAAAATGCGTCGCCCAGCCGGTGATGAGCGCGATCGGCGCGAAGCCGAGCAGGCCGACCGGGATGGTGATCGCCATCCCCTGGATCGCCGTCCCGGTGATGACCCCGCGTCGCGCCGCCGCGTTGTTGAAGGCGAACGTGGCGGCCGACAGGACCGCCAAGATGGCACCCAGCATTCCGGCCTTTCCTCCCCACCCCGGTCCGGCTTTTTTGCCGCACGCGAGCCGCGCAAGGTAGTGAGGTCCAGTGGTGGCGTCCAATGCGTTCTCGGCAGACCCGTTAACCAAGCGTTAACCATGGCGGGTCGAGTTTCCCAGGGGCGACACAACCCGGGCCGGTGCGTCAGAATCCGATCGGGAGATGTCACATGGCTGCTTCTTGCGCCGCGCCCGCGCCCGGCGAATTCCTGTCGGCGAGACAAGCGATGGTGCGCCGCCGGCGCGCCGACGCGAGCCCGCAGGCGCGTGCGCGATGACCGATGCGCGCAAGGTGGCTTTGCGTGCCGCCCTCGACCACTTCGCAGCGCGCCGGCACGCGGAGGCACAGGCCGCGCTGGAAGCGCTGATCGCGCGACACGGCGAGGATGCCGAATCGCTCCTGTTGCTCGCGACGCTGCGGCTTGCAACCGACGTCGATGCGGCCGAGGCGCTGTTGCGCCGCTGCGTCGCGCTCGCGCCCGGCAACGCCCATGCGTGGCACTATCTCGGCAAGGCCGCCGAGCAGCGCGGCGATCTTGCGACGGCGATCGAGCGCTTGCGGCACGCCGCGGCGCTCGACCCGCGCTTCGCGCCGACCCTCAACGATCTCGGCGCGCTGCTGCAACAGACCGGCGAGCGCGAGGCGGCGCTCGCGGCGCTCGACCGGGCGCTCGCGATCGATCCCGACTACGCCACCGCGCACCACAATCGCGGCATGCTGCTCGCCGAGATGCGGCGGCCCGCGGAGGCGCGCGAATCATTCCGCAACGTGCTGGCGGCGCGGCAGAGATCGAGCGACGACGCGAGCGATGACTCGGCCGACGCCTGGCACGATGTCGGCGCCGCGCACCTGAGCCTCGAGGAATACGAGCCGGCGGCGGCGGCGTGCCGCCAGGCGCTCGCGATCGACGCGGGCCATCTCGCCGCCTATGCGACCCTCGCGCAGGCACTCGGCCGCCTGCACCGCGCGGCCGAGGCGGCGCAGGTGCGCGCCGAATGGGCGCGGCGGCAAGGCATCGTGGTGACGCGCTGCCGGACCGAGCCGCCGCAGGCGCGCGTGCTGCTGGTCGGCGCCGCCGAGTTCTGCAACGTGCCGACCGGCGACCTGTTCGACCGCACGCGCTTCGAGACCATCTCGCTCAACCTGATGGCGCCGACGCGAGCGGCCGCCGATCCGGTAACCGACGTCGAGCAGCTTCCGCCCTTCGACATCGTGTTCAACGCCATCGGCGACGCCGACCGCGGCGCGCCGTTCTTCGCGCGCGCGGCGCAATTCTGCCGGACGCTCTCGCGGCCGCTGATCAACCCGCCGGAGCGCGTCGCGCGCACCCGGCGCGACGCCCTTCCCGCCCTGATCAAGGACATCCCCGGCCTCGTCACGCCGCGCATCCGACGGGTCGCGCGCGCGGATCTCGCGATGGTCGCGGCCGCGACCGAGCGGCCCGATCGGCCGCTGTTGGTGCGCCCGGCCGGCTCGCACGGCGGCGACGACCTCGTGCGCATCGACGATCGTGGCGAGCTCGCCGGCTACGCCGACAAGGCGCCGGCCGACGAGTACTACGTGAGCGACTTCTGGGACTATCGTGGCGCCGATGGCTTCTTTCGCAAGTACCGGCTGATCTTCGTCGACCGCAAGGTCTTCCCCTACCATCTGGCGATCACGTCACACTGGCTCGCGCACTATTGGCGCGCCGAGATGACGGGCTGGATGAGAGCGGAGGAAGAGGCCTTCCTCGCCGACTTCCGCCGGACGTTTCGCGGTCCCGCCGCCGAGGCCGTCGGCGAAGCGGCGCGCCGGCTCGATCTCGATTATGCCGGCATGGACTGCACGATCTTGCCCGACGGCCGGGTGCTGGTGTTCGAGGCGAACGCCACCATGCTGGTGCACCTGCGCGAGTCGCGCGAAACCTTCGCCTACAAGCACGCGCATGTGCCGCGCATCATCGACGCGATGAGCGAGATGGTGCTGCGGCGGATCGGCGACGCAGCGGTTGGCGCGCTCGGCTTAGCGTGTTCCGGAGATAGCCCGCGACTTGATCGGACGCGGACGCCGGTTCGCGACCCGGATCAGTGGGCTCCGGCGGCTGCCGTGTAATGAACGGTGTACACGAGCGAGGTCGGGATGGTGGTGCACTGATCGTTGAATTCCATCTTTTGAAAAATGCCCGTCGTCACGGGAATTTTGCTGCAGATCTTCTTTGCCGGCGGCAATTGAACCGTCATCATCACGCAATTCGGGGAGGATGAATCCGGCGTTATGTTCACGGTGGACGCGGAATTCGATTGCGCGACGTCGACGTGATCGATTCGCACAAGGCGTTGGCCTGCGGGAAGACAGAAGCGCTGGTTTTTGGTCGCGGGAGCGGAGTCGGTGGACTGGAAGGTGAACTGCGCCGTTTCGCTCATCTCCTGTGCGGCGGCGCCGCCCAGCGGGACAGCAAGGATCGCGAGGACGAAGAACCGCCGGCTCATGGATGCGCCACGGTGATCTGCGGCGGAACAAATCGTTGTTGGGCGTCATTGACGGCGCGAATCTGCGCGGCTTGCGCGGCATTCTGCGCTTCCTGAACCGAGACCGTCCAAGCAAAATAAAATTGCGGAGAGGTCAGAATCAGACTGAAGATCACAACCGCGCACGAGCGCGTCCACCACGACCGCGATTGGAAATCGGCCTCCTTGTTCAACAGCAGCAGCAGGAATGTAAGGCACGCAATGCCGAGAACCCCAATGTACATTTGGGTGAAGCTCATGATCTTCGTGAAGAACACGCAGATGTACCCGATGAACAGGCCGATGGCCGCGAGCACGCGCGCCTCATACGACTCGAAAAGGCCCTCCAGCGCGGCGTTGAGCTGCGCAGCATCTACCGGCGTCCCAGGGGTCGTCTCGGCCATGATCCCCGCCCTCGGTTCGCAATGATTGTAAGATGCAAGTTTAGCCGGTTCTCGACGAATTTTCAACCGAAAGCGCAGGCGGGTCGCGGTCACGGCTTCCGCGTCAGCGACGGTTGTGCCCGCGGATCGATGCGATGGGCGAGATGCTTCGCGAAGCGCCGAGCGCGCCGCGTTCGGGCGGGGGGCGAACCGGCCGCAAATACACTTGGTCCGCGCCGGCGTCCGCGATAGCTTGTGAAGCCGCGGCGGTCATCTGCTGCGATGCGAGCCCGCGACAGGCCACGAGGTGACCCGTCGTCATCCGGAGCCTGTTCGATGAGAACCTACAAGATCGCCGCCATTCCGGGCGACGGCATCGGCACCGAAGTGGTCGCCGCCGGCGTCGAGGTCCTGAATGCGCTCGCGGCGCGCGAGGGCGGCATCGCGTTCAAGTTCGACCATTTCGACTGGGGCGGCGAATACTACAAGAAGCACGGTCGCATGATGCCGGAGAACGGCCGCGACCAGATCCGCCACCACGACGCGATCCTGTTCGGCTCGGCCGGCCATCCGGAGATCCCGGATCACATCACGCTGTGGGGACTGCGGCTCGCCATCTGCCAGCCGTTCGACCAGTACGCCAATGTGCGGCCGACGCGCATCCTGCCGGGCATCACGTCGCCGCTGCGCCACGTGCAGGACAAGGAGCTCGACTGGGTGATCGTGCGCGAGAACTCGGAGGGCGAGTACGCGGGCGTCGGCGGGCGGGTGCACCAGGGCTCGCCGCTCGAGGCGGCAACCGATGTCGCGATGTTCACGCGCGCCGGCGTCGAGCGGGTGATGCGCTTCGCGTTCCGCCTCGCCCGGTCACGTCCGCGCAAGCTGCTCACCGTCGTCACCAAGTCGAACGCTCAGCGCCACGCCATGGTGATGTGGGACGAGATCGCCGCGCAGATCGCCCGCGAATTTCCCGACGTGACCTGGGACAAGATGCTGGTGGACGCGATGACCATGCGCATGGTGATGCGGCCGCAGTCGATCGACACCGTCGTCGCCACCAACCTGCATGCCGACATTCTCTCCGATCTCGCCGCCGCGCTCGCCGGCTCGCTCGGCATCGCGCCGACCGGCAACATCAATCCCGAGCGCACCTTTCCCTCGATGTTCGAGCCGATCCACGGCTCGGCGTTCGACATCATGGGCAAGGGCATCGCCAACCCGATCGGCACCTTCTGGTCGGCCGTGATGCTGCTCGAGCACATCGGCGAGAACGCCGCGGGCAGCCGGTTGATGCGCGCGATCGAGCGGGTCACGGCCGATCCGCGCTTTCACACGCCCGATCTCGGCGGGCGCGCGCGCACCACCGACGTGACCGTCGCCGTCGTCGACGCCATTCACGGCGCGAACACCTGACCGGGCTCGGCGCCCGATTGGGCATTGTGCGGCGGCGCGGCAGCGCAGCGCACACACCGGCGCGCTTCAGTGCGTGATGATTTTCCTCGAATCGTCATGGGCGCGATGGCCGACATCGTCGGCCCGATCACCGCCCGGTCGTCGTCATTGCTTGGGGTTCGGCGCTCGGCTCTTTCTAGCGCTACGGCGTCGTGGCGGCGAAAGGGCCGGTACATGCGCTGGCGCCTCAGCCGCGGGATGTCGGTGCCAGACGACGTTGAAACCCTCGCTTTGCGCCGGTGGCGTGATCGCGCGGTTGACAGGATCGAAGATCGCTTCCGGCACGTGGCCGAAATAGAGTCCCTCGGGCTTCGTCTCGTTACGCACGCGCAGGCGCGCCCGGCACACCTCGTCCGGTGCGTCGATCCAGTGCAGCTCGTGGCGCGCCGATGCGGCTTCGAACAGCGAGCGGACCCAAATGCGCGACTTCACGGTGTTGCCCGGCACGTCGAGCACGACCGACAGGCCGAGCCGCAGCAGCTCGATCACGTGCGGCCCCAGCGCGGCGCGCAGACGGCGCGCCTGCACCACGAAATCGTCGAACGAGTTGATATCGGCCTCGAGGCGAACCAGCCATTCATCCTCGCAGATCAGGGCCGCGCCATGCTCGGCCGCGAGCTTGCGAGCGAGGGTCGTCTTGCCGGCTGCGATCTTGCCGCAGACGACATAAAGCGTTGCGAGCGTCTGCGTCATGAGATCGACCAATGGCGATCAAGAACGGCAACCGAGACAGGCAATCAGAGCGACGCCATCACGTCGCAAACGGCAATCCGGCGCTTCGCAACGAGAGGAGACGCGCTTATCGGCGATGTCCCGCCTTTGCGGTGGCGCGGCGCGGACGTCCGCCGGCGATCGACTCGATCATCTGCAGCACGGCAGCGCGCATCGTCTCGCTGGTGATCTTGTCGAAGGCCTGCAGCAGGCGCAGCGAGTGCGGATGGGTGAGCAGCGCGCGCGCCGATTGATCCGGCACCGCCTGGCCGGCGGTCGGCGTTCCCTCGAACAGCGTCGGCAGCGGCACGCCGAGCACGCCGGCGATCTGCGTCAGGCGGCTTGCGCCGACGCGGTTCGCGCCCTTCTCGTATTTCTGGATTTGTTGGAATGTCACGCCGATGCGCTCGCCAAGCTCGGTCTGCGACAGCCCTTTTTGCAAGCGGCAAATTCTGATGTTTTGTCCCACCAGCACGTCGACCGGCTGTGGCGCTCTTTTAGCCATCTCTATCTTCCCCACGGAGCCCTCGCACTTTTTTGTAGCGCCCCAATCATCAAGAGCGACTTATCGCAAGTGTCACGCGAATACAAACAGTAAGGCGGAATCATCCACGCCTTGGCGCCTAAAGTCCATGGTTAGACATATTCGACGGGTCGCTGCGGTGTCGGGATAACACTATCCAGGTGCAGCGCGAGACCGACGACCGCTCCGGTTGCCGCAGCGCTGCAAAATTTGCAGCCATCGGTCGCACCGACGCGAATCTGACGCTCTACAAGCGCTCGATTCCGGCCTGGTCGATGATCTTCTTGAACATGTCGATTTCTTTGATGACGCGCGCCCACTCGTCCTTCGCGCCTTTCGGCCGCACCAGGAAGCCCTGCTGGTAGAGCTTGCCCTTCATCTGCGGCGTGCGCAGCACCTTCAACGTCTCGCCCTCGAGCCACGTCACGATCTCGGGCGGCGTCTTCGCGGGGGCGAGGAGGAAGGTATCGGTCGCGAACACGAAATCCGCGTAGCCTTCCTCCTGCATGGTCGGCACGTCTGGCAGGTCGGGCCAGCGCGCCTCGCCGGTGACGGCGAGGCAGCGCAGCGTGCCCGCCTTGATGTGCGGCGCCGCCGGCGGCAGCGATCCGGAGCTCAGCTGCGCGGTGCCGGCGAGCAGCGCCGCGATCGCATCGCCGCCGCCCTTGTACACGACGTCGGCGAGCTTCGTCAGCTTCTCGCGGATCTTCAGCACCTCGAGCTGGATTTGCGGCGTGGTGCCGATCGGCGGCGTCGCGCAGTTGTAGCTGTCGGGATTGGCGCGCACGAGCGCAACGAATTCCTTGATGTTCTTCGCCGGCAGGTCGGCTTTGACCACGAAGGTATTGGGCGAGGTGGCAAGCTCGCTGATACCCACGAAATCCTTATAGGGGTCAAAGGGCAGGGTTTTATAGAGGCCGTAGTTCACCGAATACGCATTGGTCGCGAGCAGGATCGTATAGCCGTCCGGCTCCGAATGCGCCGCATAGGCAAAGCCGATGTTGCCGCCCGCGCCGCCGCGGTTCTCGACGATGAAAGTCTTGCCGGTGGCCTCGGACAAGGCGGCCGCGATGATGCGGCCGACGAGATCGGACGGACCCCCAGGCGTGTTGGCGACGATGATCTTGACCGGACGTTCCGGATAGGCGGCGAGCGCCGCGCGCACGCCGATGAGCGCGGGCGCCGCAGCAGCCGCAAGCGCGCCGACGCCCTTGACGAGGCTGCGCCGCGTGAGACGCCCGTGCCCGATGGCTTGCTTCATCATTCCCCCCTCTCGCTCCGGCCCGTTTTCCACGGCGGCGGAAGATAGGCGCTCGGTCTGGGTCGAGCAATGGCGCAACATCCCGGTTCGCGGCGCAGCGCCGATTTGTCGCCGTCACGACCCTCAGCGTAGCCACAGCCACCCGAGCGTCAGGATGCCGACGACGCCGCAATAGTAGCCGAACGGATCGAGCGCATCGAACTCGTGCTTGCGGAAGTAGCGCATCAGGAAGGCGATGCTCGCGTAGGCCGTCACCCCGGCGGCGATGCCGGCGACGATCGAGGCCGTGTGCAGGCTCGCGCCCGAATGCAGCACCTTCGGCGCCTCGAGCACGGTCGCGCCGGCGATGATCGGCGTCGCCATCAAAAACGTAAAGCGCGCGGCCGCCTCGTGCGTGAGCCCGACCGCGAGGCCGGCGACGAGGGTCGCGCCCGAGCGCGACAGGCCGGGAATGAAGGCGAGGCATTGCACGAGCCCGATGCCGATCGCGGCCGGCCAGCTGAGCTCGTCGAGCGGGCGCGATCCGCGGCTCTTGAGCCGCTCGCCGGCGAACAGCAGCAGGCCGTTGACGACCAGGAACGTCGCGGCCAGCACGGGCGAGGCGAACGCCGCACGCACCAGCTTCTCCAGCGCAAAGCCGATCACCACCGCCGGAACGGTCGCGAGGCAGACGAGCCCGAACAGCCGCCGCTCGTCCGCGCCGCGCGGATTGCGGAACGCGAGCACGCCCATGGCGAAGCCGATCCAGTCACGCCAGAAATAGATGAGCAGCGCGATCGCGGTGCCGAAATGCATGACGACGAGAAACGGCAAGAACTCGGGCGAGCGCAGGTCGACGTTCATGTTCAGCACGGCCGGCACGATCACGGCATGCCCGAGGCTGCTGATCGGAAACAGCTCGGTCACGCCCTGCAGGATCGCGAGCCCGATGGCCGCCAGAATGCCCATGCGTCGTCCTTCCGTGTCGAGTTGGGTGAATGGAGGCGGGATCGTGCCGCGGCCGGCCGCGCCTTAGCGCATGCGGCTCAGGGATTCCAGCGATTGAATTCCACCACGGTATTGCCGCTCTCGCGGTTGAAGCGCGTCGCCTGCGTCCGCATGGCCTCGATCGACTGCTCGTCGCCACGCGGGCACTGGACCGCGCCGTGACGCACGCCGGCGCGCGAGAGCGCGTTGCCGAACTCGTCCTGCAGGCGCTCCATCGATTTCACCGTGGGAAACGCGGCCGACATGTACACCTTGTGCTCCGCATGCAGCGGGGCGAGGCAATAACGCCAGTCGTCCGCGCGCGCCGCTCCGGCGAGAAGCGTGACGAGCGCGCCCGCGGCCGCGATCGTGCGCAAGATCGTCCGTCCGAGGGCCGGATAATGGAACCGTCGCGAGGTGATCGATGAGCGCATGTCGGGCGTCCATCCTGTGCTCGGCATTTAGCGCGGCTTGTGCCAAGTGCGCTTGGATTTAGCGGCCCCCGCCGGCCCGCCACTATGCCGTGAGTCGCCGCCACGATCGATATACCACCGCGGCGAGACGCGACGCGAGATGCGCGGCCCAGCACAACAACAAGTGCTGCTGACGGCGGCGTGGCTGGCGAGCGGCCGTCTCGCCGGAACAGCTGTTCGATACGGCCTCCGAACGAGTGCCCGAACGGCTTGGCACCTCCAGCGCGGTTGAATATTCTGACGCTACCGGGGCCGTCGGTCGGCCGCGGCGTTACCGCTGTGGGGAGCAATCATGGCACGAATCAGGGCACGACGATTCGGCAAGGCGTGGCTCGTCGCCGCGGCGACGGCGATCTCGACGTGGTGCGCGACCGGTGTCGCGAACGCGATCGGCTACGACGACATCCTCGGCAACTGGTGCAGCACGACGGCGCGGCTCGAGTTTTCCCGCGACACCATGGGCGTGTTTCTGTTTTCCGACCGCTCGCATCTGAGCCGGCCCATCTCGCGCTACGAATTCCACGATAACTACGTGGTCGTGCACTGGGATCTGGATGGAAAGCAAACGAGCAGCACTTTCGGCGAGTTCACCTCCGACGGCCGCAACATGTTCCTGCAGCCGGGCGACGACGTCCCGCGCCGCCAGTACCATCGCTGCTAGATCAGCGGTGCGCTGGGCGAAGCGTCGGAACCGGGATATCACCTCGGACCGGAGCGCAAGCGCTGCTGGCCGCACTGATTGCCGGGGTGCGAACGGCATGACATTCGGCGGTCGGACAATCAGGTCCGGCCGCCGTTTCACGCAGAACAAATAGTGAACTTTTCACCGATTTCCGCTACACTGCGTTCCCCCGATTCGTCGGGGATTCGGTGACGGGAGAGGAGAAATGCGTGCGAACTCCGCTGATTCCAACGAGATCCTGAGGTTGTCGGAGTACACCGGCGAGCTCGCCCGGCTGCGCGAATGCGATGACGACGACCGCATCGATCTCGCGTTCAACGCCGTGTGCAAGCGCATCTGGGGCTACACACTCGACGACTTCGACGACGAAAGCTTGAGTGAGAAGGACCATGCCTTTCTCGATCGCCTCACCTGGAAGCGCGCGGCCGCCTTCGCGCTCGCGCACGGCTACGATCTCGTCGACGGCTCGACCGGGGACATGGTGCCGGACTGGTGGGGCTTCGCGTGGATGATTCTGGCCGAGCAGCGCGGCCTGCTCACGCCCGAAGGGCGAGAGGCGACGTGGCGGCGCTATGCGGCGCGTCTCAAGGCGAAGCAGCCGAAGGTCGTGGGCTTGGTCCGGCGCGCATGAGGCGCGGCGCGCAACGCATGACGGCGGCAACGCGCGGCGCGAGCACGTCGCCGCGCGCGATTGACACGCTTCGCGCATTGCCGCTAGCTCGGCCGCGGCTGACCGGGGGCGAGCGACATGAACACGCTGCACGTCTTTTTCGCGCCGCTGCACCGCGGGCCTGTTTCTGCTCGCGCTCGGGGCGGCGCTCCCGGCCGGCGCGCAGAGCTTTCCCGATAAGCCGGTGACGATCATTTCCGACGCCGCCGCCGGCGCGAGCCCGGATGTGGCGACGCGCTTCATCGCCGACGGGCCGTCGCGGCGGTGGGGCCACAAGGTGCTCGTCATCAACCGGCCGGGCGCGAACGGCAGCATCGGGGCGCGCGCCGCCTCGGAAGCCGTCGCCGATGGCTACACGCTCTATGCGCCGACGCTCTCGACCTTCGTCGCGCTGCCGACGGTCGCTCCCAACCTGCCGGTCAAGCTGCCGCGCGATTTCCTCCCCATCGGCTTCATCGCCGACCAGCCGATGTTCATCGCCGTCAACCCGGCGCTCGGCATCGCGACGCTGCCGCAGCTGATCGCGCGCGCCACGCAGGAGCCGGGAAAGATCTCGATCGCTCTCACCGGCATTGGCCGCATGACCCACCTGACCGGCGAGCTGCTGCAGCAGCAGGCGCATATCAGGCTGTTGCCAGTGCCCTACGCACGCGGGCCGGCGTCGGCGATCGGCGACGTTGCCTCGGGCCGCGTGTCTATGATCATCGAGGGCTTTTCCGGCATCATCGGCGCCGTCAATGCCGGCCAGGTCAAGCTGATCGCCACCGCCGCCGCGACCCGTCTGCCCGAATTCCCCGACCTGCCGACCGTCGCCGAGACGATCCCGAATTTTTCCGCCGCCGGCTGGCTGGTGCTCGTTGCGCCGGTCGGCACGCCTGCGCCCATCGTCGACCGGATCAGCACCGATCTCGCCAAGGTCGTCGCGGATGCGGACATCAAGCAGAAGCTCGGTGCGACCGGCAGCTATCCGCGTGCGATGACGGCAGCGCAAACCGCCACCTTCGTCGCGCAGCAGCAGGCGACCTGGCTGCCGGTGCTGCAGGGCATTTCCCAAACGCCGCAGGCCAAGTAAGTCCCGCAGGGAAAACAAGCGCGCTAAAAATAAAATCCAAGCGGAACCCGAGCGGCAGGCGCCGAATTTTTCATCCGGCGGGGCGGCGCCGAATGGCGTGCCGCCGCGCTGGGAGGTCGCCACAGTGAGCGCCGACGGACTGGCCGGCCTGCGCGTCCTGCTCGCCGAAGATGAGACGCACGTGCAGATGCTGATCGAGGATTTTCTCCTCAAGCTCGGCTGCGACGTGCAGGTCGTGTCCAACTTGGATGCCGCGCTGCGTGCCGCGCGCGAGGCCGATGTCGATGTCGCGGTTCTCGACGTGAACCTCAACAGCCAGCAGAGCTTTCCGGCCGCCGCCGCGCTCTCGGCACGCCAAATCCCGTTCGTTTTCCTGACCGGCTACGCGAGCCAAGGTTTCAAGGAGACGTGGAAGGACCGGCCATGGCTGCAGAAGCCGTTCGTCATCGATCAGCTCGCGCAAGCGCTGCGCAGCGCGATCACTCGGCCGGCAAATCCCAGCGCATGAACACCCGCTCGAACCCGTCCTCGCGCGCGCGGCGCGTCTCGGCGAAGCCGATGCGGGCGTAGAGCGCGAGATTCTCGTGCATCGCCGCATTGGTATAGAGTCGGATGGCGCCGAGCCCATGCCGGCGCGCCGCCTGTACGGCGGCGTCGATCAGCGTGCGCCCGAGCCCCAGTCCCTGGCGCACCGGATCGACCGCGACATTGTGGATGTAATAGGCGTCGGGCTCCGCCCACGCCACAATGTAGCCCGCCACCGCGCCGCCGATCTCGATCACGGTCACGCGTCCGGCCGCGATCTCCGCCCCATAGTCCGCGCTCATCGGCATGGGCTCACGCCCGATGCGCGGCACGTACTTCGCATAGGCAGCCTGAGCGATCTCGCGCAGGCGCGCCGCATCGTTCGGAGCGGCCGCGCGCACAGGGGCCATCGCGCCGCCGCTCACATCGCGTGCCGCGGCGCGGTGTCGAGCAGATCACGCAGCTGCTGCGCATAAAAGGCGGCATTGCCGGTGGTGCTGTGTCCCGTTGTGTCGGTGCTCGGCGGGATGAGATAGAGCCTGCCGTTCTTCACGCGCCGCATCGCCGCCGCCATGACGCCCGTCTCCGGTGGATTGCGTTCGTCATCGGCGGCATTGATCGCCAGCACCGTCGCCGTGATCTTCTCCAGATCCGGCGCTGGATCGTAGTCGGCGGAGGAGCCCCACGCCCAGATGAAGTCGTTGGCGTCCGCCGGCATCTGCGCGGCAAGGCGCGCATCGACGAGCTTGTCGGCGAGCGCGTTCGTCGGTGCGAGCTTCTGATAGTGCAGCGTGCCGCCGGCGGTCGCGATGCCGAAGAAGACGCTGGCGATCTTCAAGGAGCGCGGCTGCGTGGTGTAGTCGCCATCGTGGTAGTCGGGGTCGCGACGGATGATCTCGAGCATCATCCGCCGCAGCATCCAGTTGCGGCTCGCCATGGCGGTCGGTTGCGAGGCCATCGGCACGAGCGCATCCATGTAGTCCGGATGGCGCTCGCCCCACAACCAGGCATGCATGCCGCCCATCGAGTTGCCGATGATCAGCCGCACATGGCGGATGCCGAGGCCCTCGGTGAGCAACCGGTACTGCGCCTCGACCATGTCGGCATAGTCATAGTGCGGGAATTTCGTCTTGAGGCCGTCGGATGGCTTGGCGCTGTCGCCATGGCCGATCGCGTCGGGAATTATGATGTAGTACTTCGCGGCATCGAACGGCTGGCCGGGGCCGAACAGCTCGCCCGCAAAGGCGGGCGTCAGCTGGTTGCGCGCCGAGCCGCCCGAGCCATGCAGCACCACGATCGGAATTCCCGTCGGCGCGCCGACCGTCGTGTAGTGCAGCTTGAGCTCGGCAAAGGTCTCGCCGGTGTGGAATCTGAAATCATGCGCGATCCAGTCTCCCTGCTTCGGCGCCGGATAATCCGCCGCGAGCGCAGATGCGGCGAGCAGCGGGATCACGGCCATCAGGCGGAGAGATTTCGACGTCATGTCATCCTCCTGCGCGCGGGCCGCCGCACCATAGCGCGGCGCAGGCCTCGGCTGCGACCACTATGACTAAAACCCGAGCGATTTTTTAGAAGATTCTAACGCTGGCGCTTTGCCGGTGGGCAATGGATGGCGTGCACAATTGCGGGGCTCGACGGGGAGGTGCACGGAGGGCTTCCAAATGGTGCGCGCAGCAGCCGTTGCGCTGGCGGTTCTCGCCGGCTTCGATTTCGTCGGGTTCGGCGGCCGGTACACGGCCGATATGGTCCAAATTCTGACGGCGATCGAACAGGCGTTCGTCTGAGAGCGACGTAGGCCATTGCGACGCTGTCCCTCTCACGACAGCCGCCGGGACGGCTGGCTTGCGCAGCCATTGGGCCAGCGATATTTTTCCCCGGGCGCGGCGCCTGGTAATCGCGCCCGTGGGGATGTTCATGCCCGATAGCGCCTCGCACCTGATCTTTGCGGACGACAAGTGGGCGGATGACGCCGCCCACAAGCACCTCGACGCGCTGGCATCGAAATAGGCGCCTGATGGCCGCGCGCTCCGTCCGTTCCCTCCTGTGGGGACTGCTTGCCGTCGTCCTTGCATGCCTCGGGGTGACGACGATCGTGTCGCTGCGCAGCTTCGGGGTGCAGACGTTCAGCTTGCCGAGCGGATCGATGGAGCCGACGCTCCTGCCGGGCGACTACATTGCCGTCAACAAATCCAGCTACGGCTATTCGCGCTACTCGCTGCCGTTCGCCTATCCACTGTTCCAGGGGCGGATTTTCGCCGCCGCAGCGCAGCGCGGTGACCTCGTGGTTTTCCGCGTGCCGCGCCTCGACCAGGACTACGTCAAGCGCATCATCGGGCTGCCGGGCGACCGCGTCCAGATGCGCGGCGGCCAACTCTACATCAATGGCAAGGCGGTCGCGCGCGAGCGCGCTGCCGATTTCGCCCTGAATGAGGGCCCGGGATTTCCCCAGCACGTCAGGCGCTGGCGCGAAACGCTGCCCAACGGCGTAAGCTACGAGACGTTGGACTTGGAGGACAACGGTCCACTCGACGACACGCGTGAATTCACGGTTCCGCCGGGCAATTACTTCGTGCTCGGCGACAACCGCGACAACTCCCTCGACAGCCGCATGCCGGAACAGTTGGGATACATCCCCGCCGAGAACCTGATCGGGCGGATCGTGATGATCTTCTTCTCCGTCGATGCGAATGGCGTTCCCCGCACCGATCGCATCGGTCTCGTGCCGCAATAGCGCCGGCCGCGCCGTGTGCTGCGGTTTCATTCCTCCGCGGCAAGCGGGCGCCGCACGCCCCACTCGCCGAGCACGGTCTCGATCTCGCCCGCAACGAAGAAGCGCGCGCTGTCCTGGTCGTATCCCTGGCTCATGAGCTCGTCATAGTCCGTGAAGGCGTGCCGCACATAGGCGACGAGCGACAGCCACGCCGCCGTCTCGGGCGCGCTCGATTTGAGGCCGCGGCTGTCGAGCGCATGGTCGACCACCGCGCCGAGCTCGTGTGGTGGAATGCGCGGCGCAAGGCGCCGCAGCGCGGCTTCGACTTCGCTTCGTTTGGACACCGATCGACCCGCCGGCAGGATGGCGCGATCGAACACGAGACGGCCCTCGGCCGCAAGTCCGCCGCCGACCGCCGCGACATCCGCCGGCGGCCTGCGCCAGCGACATCCGGTCTCTCTTTCAGTCTCTTGCGGTCTCTTGCGGCGCGCCCGGAAAAGCGCGACGGTCCGCACCGGCTCGAAGAAACTCCGGGAGGCTCCCGTGCCCTCGCTGCGCGCAGCTTACGGCGCTCTCGCAGGCGCTATTCTGATCGTATCCGGCGCGACATCCGGCGCAGAGCAATATCCCGCCCGTGCGATCCACGTGATCAGCCCGTTTCCACCGGGCAGCGCCGCCGACACCGTCTCCCGCGTCGTGCTCAACCAGGTCTCGCAACAGGTCGGACAGCCGGTCGTGATCGAGGCGCGGCCCGGCGCCGGCGGCGTCAGCGGCTTTGCGACCGCCGCGAAAGCCGAGCCCGACGGCTACACCACGGTGGTGAGCTCGTCGTCGATGGGCTCCGAGATGGTGCTGCACCGCAAGCTGCCCTACGACCCGGTGCGCGACTTCGCCTCGGTCGCGCTGTTCGGGACGCAACCAAACGTCCTGGTCGCGAGCTCGCAGCTCGGATGGAAGTCGGTTGCCGACCTGGTCGCGGCCGCGAAGGCCAAGCCCGGATCGATCACGTTTGCGTCGGCCGGAATCGGCTCCGGCTCGCATATGGCGGCCGAGCGCCTGCGGCTCGCCGCCAACATCGACGTGCGCCACGTACCATTCCGCGAAGGCGGGCTCACCGAGGTGATGGCGGGCCGCATTGATTTCTATTTCATCCCGCTCGCGGCGGCCGCCTCCGCACTCGGCAGCGACAAGCTCACCATTCTCGCCGTCAGCACCCTCAAGCGGGTGCCGCTCCTGCCGAACGTGCCGTCGATCGCCGAGGCGGGCTACCCGAAGGCCGAATACGTGTTCTGGAACGGCCTGTCGCTTCCGGTGAAGACACCGCGCCCGATCATCGATGCGCTGCACGATCAGGTTGAGAAAGCGCTGCAGGATCCGGGGGTCAAGCAGCGGCTGGCCAAGCTCGGCGTCGCACCCGACCTGATGAGCGTCGATCAGTTCGACAAGTTTGCGAAGAACGATTTCGCCGCCACGGTCGAGCTCGCCAAGCAGGCGCACATCGAGCCGGGCGATTGAGCGGTCGGTCGGTGGGCGCTGCCAATCAGGGAGCAGCAAATTTCAGGAAGACGAGCCCCAGAAGGTCGGCGGCCGATAGGGGCGAATATGCGCAACGTCGGTGCGCTCGCCCCAATCGAAGCCGCTGTCGGCACCGGGTGCGAGCCGGACATCCTGCTCCGTCACGTCGGCGATGTAGCCGCCACGGCGCCGATCATAGTGCAGGCTTTCCCAGGCGAGCGGGAACCGGCGGTCGTTCAGTCCGGGAATGCCGTTGACCTTGATGACCGCATACGCCACCTGGCCGCTCACCTTGTTGATCATGAGCCGCTCGATGGTCCCGACCTGCGCGCCGTCCGGCCGGCACACCAAGGTTCCCTCGATGCGGTCGCTCGCGATCAATCGGTGCGACGCTCGCCCGGGCATTTGGGAACCCATCGGATCCTCCAGATGATGCATCCAGTATTCACGAATGCAGGTTGCAAATGTTCGTTCCCCGACTTCGCGCGGGGATTTATCGCGGTCTCGCTTCATGGCTGACAAATCGTAAAGCGCCCCGGGCCCTGGCCGGCCATCGATGATGGAACTCACAGGGCCAAATGGCCGCAATGCGCCTTTTTGCTTTCCCCGCAGCGGCTAAGGCATGTAGATTGATGTGGGGCCTGGGGGACATCATGACTGTACTGCCATTGACTGCCGTGCCGCTGTTGATCCTGACGGCGGCGACGCCGGACATCAACCTCGTCGATCGCATACCCACGCACTTGTCGAGCCAGGAACGCACGGCGGCGGTGCAGCCGTTCGTGACCCGCGCAACCGAGTGCGTTGCCCGCAAAGTCGCGGCGGATCCGCGCGTTTCCGACGCGAGCAAGCTCGGCGACCTGATCGTGGATTCGATGCCGACCTGCGCCGACCTCATGCGCGCGATGATCGCGAATTATGACCGCTATTTCGGCGATGGGACCGGCGAGGCATTCTTCTCCGGCCCCTATCTCGACATTCTGCCGACCGCGATCAGCAAGTGGGTGGCCGAGCGGAAACGCTAGAGTTCTTGGTGGCCAGCCGCGGGTCCCGCATCGACAGGGAAACCAACAGGGAAGATGCCTCAGCGCGGCAAGGGAGGGTCGCCGCAGTAGAGCCGATAAAGCTCGTAGAGGTTCTCGCCCAGGACAGCCTTGGTGATCAGGACGCCGACCCGATTGCGGGCGGATGCGTCGTCGAATCCAGGCGCCGTGCCTTCTGGCAGCGGTTCGGGGGCCCCTTCATGCAACCGCTCGATCAGGCTGCGCCATTCCTGTTCCTCGGCAGGACGGGACATGGCTGTCTGACTTTCCTCTCGTACCAGTAAACAACGCGACGGCACCCCCGTTCCGCCGCCCCGCTGCCCGAATTCTTGCCGCCAGGGCAATGGATGGCCGACTCGGGAACCGCCGGCCCCCGTCCACACCGGCTTAAGCATGCAAGAAAATCCGTCGGCATCCGGGAACCATCCGCACCGGCCGGAGTTTTGTCGTTTTGAGCGAGTGCGGGCGGCAAAAGGCCGCCCGTCTCGTCATGGCATCCGACGCGGGAAGTAACCCGCGCGGAGGGGGAAGATGAATTTGATGCACGGGTTCCCCGCCACACTAGGCTGGTCCGCGCCGGGCGGTCCGGGCGCATTCGCGCCTTCCCCATTTTTTCGCCATCTACCCCTGCCCCCTACGGGCGGCAACTGCGGACGCACACCGGCTAGCTCGGTTCCGCAGAGGAGATCCTCATGCAGCCAAACAGCGACATGATCCCCGAGGTCGCCCCTTTCAACGGCTCAGCCGCGCCGGCTCCGACGTCCCAGAACGGCGTGGCGAACGGCGCCGCCGGCTTCGATCCGCATGAGCTCTTGCATGCGCTGCAGGCGATGCAGGTCGGCGATTTCTCGGTACGCATGGCCGGCGACCGCACCGGCATCGAGGGCAAGATCGCCGACACCTTCAACGCCATCGTCTCGGCCAACCAGCGCATGGCCGAGCAGCTCGAGCGGGTCGGCGAGCTGGTCGGCCGCGAGGGCAAGGCGCGACACCGCGTCCGCTTCGGCCTCTCCGACGGCGCCTGGGGCGAGATGGAAAGCTCCGTCAATACGCTGATCGACGACCTGATCTGGCCGACCCGCGAGGTGACCCGCGCCGTGACGGCGGTCGCCCAGGGCGACCTGCTGCAGACCGTGCGCCTCGACGTCGACGGCCGCCCGCTGCAGGGCGAGTTCCTGCAGGCGGCCACCACCGTCAACACCATGATCAAGCAGCTCGGCGTGTTCACTTCCGAGGTGACGCGTGTCGCGCGCGAGGTGGGCACGGAAGGCAAGCTCGGCGGCCAGGCGCAGGTGCCGGAAGTCACCGGCGTATGGAAGGACCTCACCGAGAGCGTCAACTCGATGGCGTCGAACCTGACCGCGCAGGTCCGCAACATCGCCGACGTGACCATCGCGGTCGCCAACGGCGACCTCTCCAAGAAGATCACCGTCGACGTGCGCGGCGAGATCCTGCAGCTCAAGGAAGCCATCAACACGATGGTGGACCAGCTGCGCTCGTTCGCCTCGGAAGTGACCCGCGTCGCCCGCGAGGTCGGCACCGACGGCAAGCTCGGCGGCCAGGCCAACGTGCCGGGCGTCGCCGGCACCTGGAAGGACCTGACCGACTCGGTCAACGCCATGTGCGGCAACCTCACCGACCAGGTCCGCAACATCGCGCATGTGACCACCGCGGTCGCCCGCGGCGACCTCTCGCGCAAGATCACCGTCGACGTGCGCGGCGAGATTCTCGAGCTCAAGGACACCATCAACACGATGGTGGACCAGCTCAACGCCTTCGCGTCGGAGGTGACCCGCGTCGCCCGCGAGGTCGGAACCGACGGCAAGCTCGGCGGTCAAGCGCAGGTGCCGGGCGTCGCCGGCACCTGGAAGGACCTGACCGACTCGGTCAACTTCATGGCGTCGAACCTCACGGCCCAGGTGCGAAACATCGCCGACGTCGCGACCGCGATCGCGGGCGGCGACCTGTCGAAGAAGATCACCGTGACGGTGTCGGGCGAGATCCTGCAGCTCAAGGAGACCATCAACACGATGGTCGACCGCCTCAACGCCTTCGCGGGCGAGGTCACCCGCGTCGCGCGCGAGGTCGGAACGGAAGGCCGGCTCGGCGGTCAGGCCAACGTGCTCGGCGTCGCCGGCACCTGGAAAGATCTCACGGACTCGGTCAACTCGATGGCGTCGAACCTGACCGCCCAGGTGCGCAACATCGCCGAGGTGTCGACTGCGATCGCGAGCGGCGACCTGTCGAAGAAGATCACCGTCGACGTGCGCGGCGAGATCCTCGAGCTCAAGGACACCATCAACACGATGGTGGACCAGCTCAACGCGTTCGCCGGCGAGGTCACGCGCGTCGCCCGCGAGGTCGGCACCGAAGGCAAGCTCGGCGGCCAGGCGCAGGTGCGCGGCGTCGCGGGCACCTGGAAGGATTTGACCGACAACGTCAACTCGATGGCGTCGAACCTGACGGGCCAGGTGCGCAACATCGCCGAGGTCGCGACCGCGGTGGCGCAGGGCGACCTGTCGAAGAAGGTGACCGTGAACGTGTCGGGCGAAATCCTTCAGCTGAAGGAAACGCTCAACACCATGGTGGACCAGCTCAACGCCTTCGCGGCCGAGGTGACCCGCGTGGCGCGCGAGGTCGGCACCGAGGGCAAGCTCGGCGGCCAGGCGCAGGTGCCGGGCGTCGCCGGCACCTGGAAGGATCTCACCGACAACGTCAACTCCATGGCCGGCAACCTCACGGCGCAGGTGCGCAACATCGCCGAGGTCGCGACCGCGGTCGCGGGCGGCGACCTGTCGCGCAAGATCACGGTCGACGTGCGCGGCGAGATCCTTCAGCTGAAGGAAACGCTCAACACCATGGTCGACCAGCTCAACCGCTTCGCCGGCGAGGTGACGCGGGTCGCCCGTGAGGTCGGCACCGAAGGACGTCTCGGCGGCCAAGCCAACGTGCCGGGCGTCGCGGGCACCTGGAAGGACTTGACCGACAGCGTGAACTTCATGGCCGGCAACCTGACGGCCCAGGTGCGCAACATCGCCGAGGTGACCACGGCGGTCGCGCGCGGCGACCTGTCGCGCAAGATCACCGTCGACGTGAAGGGAGAGATCCTCGAGCTCAAGAACACCATCAACACGATGGTCGACCAGCTCAACGCGTTCGCCGGCGAGGTCACCCGCGTCGCGCGCGAGGTCGGAACCGAAGGAAAGCTCGGCGGCCAGGCGCAGGTTCCGGGCGTCGCGGGCACCTGGAAGGATTTGACGGACAACGTCAACTTCATGGCGTCGAACCTCACGGCGCAGGTGCGCAACATCGCCGAGGTCGCGACCGCGATCGCGAGCGGCGACCTCTCGAAGAAGATCACCGTCGACGTGCGCGGCGAGATCCTGCTGCTCAAGGACACGCTCAACACCATGGTCGAGCAGCTGCGCTCGTTCGCCGCCGAGGTGACCCGCGTCGCGCGCGAGGTCGGCACCGACGGGCGACTCGGCGGCCAGGCCAACGTGCCCGGCGTCGCGGGCACCTGGAAGGACCTCACCGACAACGTCAACCTGCTCGCCGCAAACCTCACCACCCAGGTGCGCAACATCGCCGAGGTGACCACGGCCGTGGCGCGCGGCGACCTCTCGCGCAAGATCACCGTCGACGTGAAGGGCGAGATTCTCGAGCTCAAGAACACCATCAACACCATGGTGGACCAGCTCAACGGCTTCGCGTCGGAAGTGACCCGCGTCGCGCGCGAGGTCGGCACCGAAGGCAAGCTCGGCGGCCAGGCCAACGTGCCGGGCGTCGCAGGCACCTGGAAGGATTTGACCGACACCGTGAACGTCATGGCCGCCAACCTCACCGAGCAGGTGCGCGGCATCGTCAAGGTCGTGACCGCGGTCGCCAACGGCGATCTCGAGCAGAAGCTCACGGTGCAGTCGAAGGGCGAGGTGGCGGCGCTCGCCGACACCATCAACGCCATGACCGGCACGCTCGCGACCTTCGCGGACCAGGTGACCACCGTGGCGCGCGAGGTCGGCGTCGAAGGCCGCCTCGGCGGCCAGGCCAACGTGCCGGGCGCCGCCGGCACCTGGAAGGACCTGACCGGCAACGTCAACCTGCTGGCCGCGAACCTCACCACGCAGGTGCGCAACATCGCCGAGGTCGCGACCGCCGTGACCAAGGGCGACCTCACCCGCTCGATTCAGGTGGACGCGCGCGGCGAGGTGGCCGAGCTCAAAGACAACATCAACACGATGATCGACAACCTGCGGCTCACCACCGACCGCAACACCGAGCAGGACTGGCTCAAGACCAACCTCGCCCGCTTCACCAACATGCTGCAGGGTCAGCGCGATCTTGCGACGGTCGGCCGGCTGCTGCTCAGCGAGCTCACGCCGCTGGTCAACGCCCAGCTCGGCGTGATCTACCAGCTCGACAGCACCGACGCACGGGCGCTGCGGCTCCTCTCCTCTTACGCCGACGACGGCCTCAACGGCCACCCCGAGCGCATCCGCGTCGGCCAGGGCCTGATCGGCCAGTGCGCGGCCGACAAGCGCCGCATGCTGATCACCGAGATGCCGGCGGACGCCGTGCCGATCGGCTCGGCGCTGTTCAAGACGCCGCCGCGCAACGTCATCGCGCTGCCGGTGCTGTTCGAGAACCAGGTCAAGGCGGTGATCGAGCTCGCCTCCGTGACCTCGTTCACGACGCTGCAGATGACCTTCCTCGAACAGCTCACGACCTCGATCGGCATCGTGCTCAACTCGATCGAAGCGACCATGCAGACCGAAGGCCTGCTCAAGGAATCCCAGACGCTCGCCGCCCAGCTGCAGACGCAGCAGCGCGAGCTGCAGACCACCAACGAGCAGCTCGAGCAGAAGGCGCAGGAGCTCACCCAGCGCAACCTCGAGGTCGAGCGCAAGAACCAGGAAATCGAGCAGGCCCGCCGCGCGGTCGAGGAAAAGGCGACCGAGCTCGCGCTCACCTCCAAGTACAAATCGGAATTCCTCGCCAACATGTCGCATGAGCTGCGCACGCCGCTCAACTCGATCCTCATCCTCGGCCAGCAGCTCTCGGAAAACCCGGACGGCAACCTCTCCAGCAAGCAGGTCGACTTCGCCCGCACCATCCATGGCGCCGGCACCGACCTGCTCAACCTGATCAGCGACATTCTCGACCTGTCGAAGATCGAGTCCGGCACCGTCACGGTCGACGCCGAGGAGGTCTTCCTCACCAATCTGGTCGACGCGATCGGGCGGCCGTTCGGGCACGAGGCGGAAACCAAGAAGCTCGCCTTCAAGGTGGAGGTCGACCCGCATCTCGGCCGCAGCATCGTGACCGACTCCAAACGGCTTCAACAGGTTCTCAAGAACCTGCTGTCGAACGCCTTCAAGTTCACCGAGCATGGCGGCGTGCGGCTCACTGTGAGCGCCGCGGTCGGCGGCTGGACGCCCGACCATCCGGTGCTGAGCCAGGCGGCCGGCGTGGTCGCGTTCGAGGTCGCGGATAGCGGCATCGGCATTCCGCTCGAGAAGCAGAAGATCATCTTCGAGGCATTCCAGCAGGCGGACGCCTCGACCAGCCGCAAATATGGCGGCACCGGCCTCGGCCTCGCGATCAGCCGCGAGCTGTCGAACCTGCTCGGCGGCGAGATCCAGCTGCGCTCGACGCCCGGCCGCGGCAGCACCTTCACGCTCTTCCTGCCGACCAAATATGTCGGCCCGACCGCCACCGTCCATGTCGCCGCGCAGGAGAGCACCGCGCAGCGTACGCTCCAGACACCGGCGATCCTGCCGCCGATCGCGACCGGCGAGCGTGTAGTCGAGCAGATCGCCGACGACCGGCTGGAGATCGAGCCGGGCGACACCATCCTGCTCATCGTCGAGGACGATCCGCACTATGCGCGGGTGATCATGGATCTGGCTCGCGACAAAGGCTTCAAGGTGCTGGTGGCGACCCGCGGTGCCGAGGCGCTCGACTTGGCAAAGCAGTTCCAGCCGACAGCCGTGTCGCTCGACGTCTTCCTGCCCGACATGCTCGGCTGGACGGTGCTGAGCCAGCTCAAGCAGAATCCCCTCACCCGCCACATCCCGGTGCAGATCATCACCCTCGACGAGGACCGCCAGCACGCGCTCGCGCGTGGCGCCTTCTCGTTCGTCACCAAGCCGACCACCGCCGAGGGCGTCGAGGCGGCGCTGACGCGCATCAAGGAGTACGCGCAGCCGCGCCGCAAGCGGCTCCTGGTCGTCGAGGACAACGAGGCCGAGCAGATGGGCATACGCGAGCTGCTCGGCTACGACGACATCGACATCGACACGGTCGCGACCGGCGCCGACGCCCTCGCCAAGCTGCGTAGCGAGCCGTGCGACTGCGTGGTGCTCGACCTGCGGCTGCCCGACATGACCGGCTTCGACGTGCTCGAGCAGATCCGCAACGACGCCGCCATCGCCGACGTGCCGGTGGTCGTGTTCACCGGCCGCGAGCTCTCCGCCGAGGAGGACGCCCAGCTCCACACCATGGCGCGCAGCATCGTGGTGAAGGGCGTGGAATCGCCCGAGCGGCTTCTCGACGAGACCGCCCTCTTCCTCCACCGTGTCGTCACGGATCTGCCGTCCGAGAAGCAGCGCATGCTCGAGCGGCTCACCAGCTCTGACGAGGACCTGGTCGGCAAGGTCGCGCTGCTGGTCGACGACGATGCCCGCAACATCTTCGCGCTGTCGAGCGTGCTCGAACGGCGCGGCATGCGGGTGCGCACCGCCACCACCGGCCGCGAGGCGATCGAGCTCATCGATTCGACGCCCGATCTCGCCATCGTGCTGATGGACATCATGATGCCCGAGATGGACGGCTATCAGACAATCGGCGCCATCCGCGAGAAGCCGTCGCTGCGGCGGCTGCCGATCATCGCCCTCACGGCCAAAGCGATGAAGGGCGACCGCGAAAAATGTCTCGAGGCCGGCGCCTCCGACTATCTCGCCAAGCCGGTCAACACCGAGCAGCTCCTGTCCGCTCTGCGGATGTGGCTGCATCGCTGAGCCCGGAGGACCCCGATGGACTCGGGCGACCGCGTCAACATCCTGCTGGTCGACGACCAGCCGGCCAAGCTCATGAGCTACGAGGTCATCTTGCAGGACCTCGGCGAGAATCTGCTCAAGGCCACGTCCGGCCGCGAGGCGCTCGAATATCTGCTCAAGACCGAGATCGCGATCGTCCTCGTCGACGTGTGCATGCCGGATCTCGACGGCTTCCAGCTCGCCGCGATGATCCGCGACCATCCACGCTTCCAGAAGACCGCGATCATCTTCATCTCGGCGGTGCTGCTGAGCGACATGGATCGCCTGCGCGGCTACGAAATGGGCGCGGTCGACTACGTGCCGGTCCCGGTCATCCCCGAGGTGCTGCGCGCCAAGGTGAAGATCTTCTCCGAGCTCTATCGCAAGACCCGCCAGCTCGAGCGGCTCAATGCGGAGCTCGAGGACCGCGTCAGGGAGCGCACCGCCGAGCTCGCGGCGTCGACCGCGCGGCTGACCGAGAGCGAGCAGCGGCGCAGCCTCGCGCTGCTCGCCGGGCAGATGGGCTCGTGGGATTGGGACCGCGTCAACGGCGACTGCCTGTGGGACGAAGGCCAGTACCGCATATTCGGCGTCGATCCCGATACCTTCACGGTCAACGTCGGCAACATCATGGAGCTCATTCCCTACGACCGGGAGCGGTTGCGCGACGCGATGAACCTGATCCTGACCGAGCGCCGTCCGCACCAAACCGAATTCCGCGTGCGCCGCAAGAGCGATGGCGCGATTCGCTGGTGCCTCGGCACGGCGGCGCCCAGCATGGACGCGGCCGGCAACATCGTCCGCCTGAGCGGAGTCACGGTCGACATCACGGAGCGCCGCGAGTCGGAGGAGCGCCAGGCATTGCTCGCGCGCGAGGTCGACCATCGCGCCAAGAACGCGCTCGCCATCGTCCAGTCGATCGTGCGCCTGACCCGCGGCGACAGCATCCAGACCTACATGGCGGCGGTCGAAGGCCGCATCACGGCGCTCTCGCGCGCCCACACGGTGCTGTCGCATTCGCGCTGGCAGGGGGCCGATCTCACCGGGCTGGTCGAGGAGGAGCTCGCGCCCTATCGCAGCGATCGCGGCGACCGCATCATCACCAACGGGCCGCCGGTATCGCTGCAACCCGCCTCGGCGCAGACGCTCACGCTGGCGCTGCACGAGCTCGCCACCAATGCGGTCAAATACGGCGCGCTGTCGTCGTCGTCGGGCCGCCTCAAGGTCAGCTGGGAGCTCAAGCCGAGCACGCTGGTGCTGCGCTGGGAGGAGTCCGGCGGGCCGCGCGCGCGCAAGCCGGCGAAGCTCGGCTTCGGCACCCGCATCATCGTGGCGAGCGTCGAGGGCCAGCTCGGCGGCCAGGCCAAATTGCTGTGGGGCGATGCCGGGCTGCAGTGCGTGCTGACGATCCCGCGCGGCGAGAAGATCGGCCAGCCGGCGCTCGCGATGGCCGAGAAGGTCGGCGAGGACAAATCGCATAGTGCGTCGACCGACCGTCTGGTCGTCGACGGCAATCGCGTCCTCGTGGTCGAGGACGAGGCGCTGGTCGCCATGGTCGTCAGCGATGCTCTGACGGAGCTCGGCTACCAGGTCGTCGGTCCGTTCAGCCGGCCGCCCGATGCGCTCGCGGCGGTGAAGAGCGGCCCGGTCGACGCGGCCGTGCTCGACATCAATCTCGCCGGCACCCTCGTCTACCCGATCGCCGAAGAGCTTACGGCGCGCGGCGTGCCGTTCATCTTCGTCACCGGCTACGGGGTCGAGAGCGTGGACAAACGCTTCGCCCATGTACCGGTGCTGCCCAAGCCGATCGAGCGCGAGACGCTGCAGCGCATTTTCGTCAACCGCCGCGCCGGCGCGGCGCCGGCGCATCAGCCGAGCGGCGCGCGGGTGGAGACCGATACGGCGCGCGCCGCCACGGCCTGACGGACAGCAGGCGTGAATCATTGACGCCAGCCGGAGGCCTCCGGCTGGCGTCAAATCGTTCAGCGCTGGACGAAGTCATCAGTGCATGTGTCGCCCGCCGTTACCGCCGAAGTGAACGCCGCGCGGCTGAACGTGCGGCGTGCGGTTGATCGTGCCGCGGTGCGTCCAGTGCGGCGTCACATGCGTGACATGGCGCGGCTCGCGCTGCGGCGTGTGGCCGTGTGGCCGGTGCCAAATGAGCCGCTGCGGGATCGTCGGCCGCACGCACGTCCCGTTGTCCAGGATCTGCCCCGGCGGGCAAGTCGTGGGTGGCGTATAGCACCCGTTCCGCCCCAGGATCTGGCCCGGAGGGCAGGTCGGCGTCGGCGGCTGACACTTGCCGTTCGGCGTCATGATCTGTCCGGGTGGGCAGGTCGAGGGCGGCTGGCACGTGCCGTTCGGTGTCATGACCTGTCCCGGCGGGCACGTCGACGGCGGCGGCACGCACTGGCCATGGCGCACGAGCCGCGGATCGCAGCAGCTGCCGTTGGGCGTCAGGATCTGGCCGGGCGGGCAGGTCGAGGGCGGCCGGCAGAGACCGGCGCGCACGAGCCGCGGATCGCAGCACACGCCGTTCGGCAGCCGGACCTGGTTGGGCGGGCATCCGCAGCGGCCGGCGCGGATTTCTTGCGGCGTGCAGCACTGCCCGTTCGGCTGGCGAATGGTGTCGGGTGGGCAGCACTGGCCGTTGCGGATCTGCTCCGGCGTGCAGCACTTGCCGTTACGGATCTCCTGCGGCGTGCAGCAGCGGCCGTTCGGCAACCGGATCGCGTCGGGCGGGCAGCACCTGCCGTTGCGGATCTCTTCCGGGGTGCAGCACTGGCCATTGTGGACCTCGCGCTGCGGGCAGCACTGGCCGTTCGGCAACCGCACCGTGTCGGGCGGACAACCGCAGCGGCCGTTGCGCACGAAGCGCCGCGCGCAGCACTCCCCGCCGGGCAGGCGGATTTCATCGCGCTGGCAGAAGCCGACCGGCACGACCAGCGAAGGTGTCGGGAACGCCGGCACGAACGCCTGGCTGCAGACGCGCCAGATCGCGATGTCGCCCATGTGGCCGCGCGCAGCCGGATCGGCGAACTGGTCGTCGTAATCGACGAAATAGGTCGCGAGCGGCGGCACGTTGGCGGGCCGCACGGCCTCCATCGCGTTGCCCTGCAGGCCGTTCACGATCGCGGGGCCGCCTGCCGCGAGTTGTGCGGCCAGCGCCTGGTCGTCGGTGACGCGCAGCTGCTCGCCGGTCGACCACAGGAAGCCGCCGCAGGCCGAGCGGTCGATCACGCCGGCCTGCGTGTAGCTGTAGCCGATGGCGACGCCGCCGTTACCGTTGCGCAGGTCGCGCGGGAAGCCGATCGCGTATTCGTCGGGCACCGGCTGCCATGACGAGCCGGGTGCCGGCGCATTCACGGGTTGTGGCTGGTCGCCCGGCGCGGCCTGGTCGGCCTGCACGGGCGCGACCTGCTGATAGTGCAGCACGCGGCCGACGCCCTCGCGCGCGAGCGCATTGAAGTCGTAGGCGCCGGTCGGGGCCGGGCGCTCGGCGAGCAGCATGCCGCCCTGATCGTCGAACGCGATCTTGGAGATCTCGCTCGTGCCGTCCCACGGCTGCACCTGCAGCTCGACGCGCGCATCGGTGCCGAACATACCGTTGGGTGCGATCGCGACCGACCACACCTGCTCGTCCGCCGTCGCGTAGTAGAGGCGGCCGGCATGCACCGCGAGACCGAAGATGCGGCGGTCGCGCGCCGCATAGCCCCAGGTCGCCGGGTCATCGGTCCTGAACGCCGGCTTGGTGATATCGAGACGGCCGGCCGCATCATAGGGGAGCGGCGGCAGGCCGGCCGTGGTGCGGCCATCGACGCCATGATCGAAGCGCGCGCGCTCGGCGCCGCTTTGATCGTAGGCGTGGATCATGCCGGTGCCGCGGTCGGCGGCGAACAGCGTGTGTGAGGCCGGGTCGAACGTGAGCCCACCGAGCGCTGCGCCCGAGTTGGCAACGCCGTCGAGCGTGACGTTGACGAACAGCCTGACCTCGCCGGTCGCGCCGTCGATGCGCCAGATCGAGCCGGGCCCGCCGCCCGCGGTCGCGGGGCCGAACAGGCCGGGCATGAACTGCGCGCCGGGCGCGCCCTGCGTGACGCGGACGGGGCCGCCGCCCGGCCCCGGCGCGATGATCGGCAGCCCGTAAGCGGACGTCGCGGCGATGTAGACGTTCGGCGGCGTTGCGTCATCGAGCGTGACCGCAAACACCTGCCCGATCTGCGCGGCCGTCGCGGTGAACGGCTTCGGCGCATTGATGAGCTGCGCCTGCGGGGGAGAGCCCGGCGATTGCAGATCGATCACACGCGCGGATGGACCGGACAGATCGATCTCGGTGAGATCGACCGGATTGGTGCCGGCCGGCGCTGCCGCCGGCGCCTTCACGCCGGAAAATCCGGTCACCACGGCATTGCCGGGCGCGAGGATTCCATTCGCGGTCTGCGCCGATGCGGCATCGAGTGCCGCAACGCTGGTGCCGAGCAACACCGCAAAGCCGAACGCAACGACGGCCGCACGTGCACCGAGGCGACGGACGGCCGAAGGAGCGGGCGCCGACTCTTCGGCACCGCACAAGGTTGGGGGCATCCGCAACATCGCAAACCTCCTGACGAACGAGCGGAACGATTGTCCGTCGTTAGTCGGCGGCGGCGGCGGCGGCGTTCAAATGCTGGTTGCGAACTTGTGACGGTTTCTGACGAAACGGGGTGTCATGCGGCAATTTTCCGCCGAATGCCGGTCCGATTCGGCAATTGCGTTGCCGATGAAACGGTTTCACCCACGGAACACGCTCATCAGCCAAACGTTTTATTAAAGCCGATGCCCTTTCAATGAACGAGAGGCCACGAACGAGGTGATGAATGAGCGATGAACGCGCCCTTCATCCTGCCTCGCGCGCGCCGCTCTCGATCGACGTCGAGCTCGCCCGTGCGCTGCTCGCCAACAGCAGTGATGCGATCGAGGTGCTCGACCTTGGCGGCCGCATCGCGTTCGTCAGCGACGCGGCCGTATGCGCCCTGGCGGCCGGCGATGCCGATGCGCTCGTCGGCACCGCGTGGGCCGCGTCATGGCGCGACACCGCGCAGGCATCGCAGGCGCTCACGCACGCCAAGACCGGCACCGCGACGGCGATCGAGGGCGAACGCCGCAGCGGCGACGGCAAGCCGACGTGGTGGGACGCGACCGTCTGTCCCATTCTCGATGCGGACGGCAAGCCGGGCCGCCTGCTCGTCGTCGGGCGCGACGTCAGCGAGCGCCGGGCCGCTCGCGAGGCACACCAGAAGCTGATGCAGCAGATGCATCATCGGGAAAAGAACGTGCTCGCGATGGCGATGGCGATCGCGTCGCAGTCACTCGCGCGTGCGACCAGCATCGCGGAGGGACGCATGGCTGTCGAGCAGCGACTGATGGCGCTCGCCGAGGCGCACAATCTGTTGCGCGAAGGCGGTAGCGACGCGGTCGGCCTGCGGCGCCTCGTCGATCGTGCGATCGCTCCCTATGACACGGTGCCGAGCCGGCTTCACGTCGACGGCGCCGACCTGCCCCTCTCCTCGCAGTCGGCGCTCGCAGTCGCGATGGCGGTGCACGAGCTTTGCACTAATGCGGTCAAGCACGGCGCGCTGGCGACGAGGTCCGGGCGCGTCGCGATCGCGTGGCGCGTGGGGACCGATGGTCTCCACTGGAGCTGGCGCGAGCTCGACGGCGCGCCGGTCTCGCCGCCGCGGCGCCGCGGCTTCGGCCTGCGCGTGATCGAGGCGGGCTTTCGCGATCAGCTGCGCGGAAGGATCGAGATGTCGTTCGCCCCGTCCGGCCTCGTCTGCGCCGTCGAGGTCCCGCTCGATGCCTTGCAGGGGCCGGCGGCCGGTTAGGCTCTCGTAGCTGAGTGGGGTGGGCAAAGTGTCCCGTGCCGCGGCCACCCGACGAGCTGTCGCTCATGCGCCGACGAACTTGTAGCCGTCGCCCCAGCGGCGCACGCGCCCGGTCGAGGGCGCGGGGAAATGCGACAGGCACATCAGCGTGTCCTCCTCGCAGAATCGGTCGAAAGTCTTGCGCCGCGTCACGCCGGCTTGCTTTGAATCGTAGTCGACGCGCATGCCGAGCTCCGGGTATTTCCCCTGCAGCGGCGAGTGGATCATGTCGCCGGAGATGAAGCAGCTGCGGCCCCGCTGCCCGACCAGCACGGAATAGTGGTCGATGGTGTGCCCCGGCGTCGGAATGAACTGCAGCGCCTCATTGAGCACATAGTCGCTTTTGACCACCTGCGCGCGGTTCGCGGCGACGATCGGCAGCACCGAATCGGTGATCCACGGGCAGGCGGAGGGATCATCCTTCTCGCGCTGCGTCCAGTAGGCGAGCTCGCGGTCGGCCATCACGTATCGGGCCTTCGGAAAGGTCGGCACCCAGCGGCCATTCTCGAGCCGGGTGTTCCAGCCGACATGGTCGGTGTGCAGATGCGTGCACATTACATAGTCGATGTCGCCGACACCGAGCCCGACCGCGCCCAGGCTCTTGGTGAAGCGGTCGCTGTCGAGCATGTTCCAGAACGGCCGCGTTGGCCGCGGCTTGTGGTTGCCGACGCAGGAGTCGATCAGGATGTTGTGATGCGGCGTCTTGATCACGAAGGCCTGGATGCACAGCACCAGCCCGTTGTTCGACGGATCGAGGAAGGTCGGCTCCATCCAGGCGCGATTCTCGTCGAGCAGCTCCTTGGTCAGTGTCGGAAAGAACTCCATGACGTTGAACCAGTTGCCTTGCTGCTCGATGACCGGATGAATGGTGATGTCCTGCAGCTCGATCGTCATGGTGGCTCTCCCGGGGGCTCTCTTCGCGGCGAGATTGGATCGATCGATGTTATCGGGTTCGTCCGACGTCGCCTAGCAGGCGGCAGCGCCTCGGACCCACGCATCGTCCAGCGCGACACAACAGGGTCGACCGCGGTCGCGCTCCGGGCGACGTGATCAGAATGGCCGATCTCGCGCCAGGAGCGGCGGCTGATCCTCGACATGCTGGTGGTGATTGCGCTCGCCTCGCGCGACCCGGATTGCTACGGCCACCTCGATGCGTGGTCGCGAGGCGGCCGATCTCGCCGCCAATGCGGTCTACGAGTGTTGCGCCGCTGGTCGATCGACTCGACCGCGAGCTGATCGCCGGACGCTATACCTGCCCATGGCAAGCCTGGACGGCGAAGCGACGTCGGCGCCCGTCCCGCACGGATAGCTTGTCATTGCGCGCGCGGCCCCGCGGGGGCTGGACGAGCGCCCGCGATTTTGGCAAACCGCCGGCCATCGAGATGCGCATGCGAGCGCGCGCCCGAGGCGCTCCCGACAGGCCAAAGGCAGGACCGATGAGCACCCTCGTCCAGGAGCAGTTCGGCAAGAATGCCGCCGGCTACCTCACCAGCAAACCGCACGCGCAGGGCAAGAGCCTCGACCGGCTGATCGCGCTGACCAAGCCGCAGCCCGACTGGCGCGTGCTCGACGTCGCGACCGGCGGCGGCCACGTCGCCTACGCGTTCGCGCCGCATGTGGCGCGCGTGTGGGCAACCGACATCACGGCCGAGATGATCGAGCTGGTGCGCGGCGAGGCGGCGAAGAAAGGGCTCGCCAATCTGCGCACCGGTTATGCGAAGGCCGAGGCGCTCTCGTTCGACGACGCGAGCTTCGACCTCGTGACCTGCCGCATCGCACCGCATCATTTCGACAGCATCCCGGCCTTCCTGGCCGAGGTGCATCGCGTGCTCAAGCCCGGCGGCCTCGCCGCCATCGTCGACAACGTGGTGGTGCCCGGCAGCGTCGGGGATTTCGTCAACGCCTTCGAGCGGTTTCGCGATCCGAGCCACCTGCGCGCCTGGACCATGCAGGAGTGGCGCGACGCCCTCGCGCAGGCGGGCTTGGCCATCGCGCACGAGGAAGAGCTCGACAAGACGATGGAGTTCAAGCCGTGGGCCGCGCGCCATGACGCCACCATGCAGGCGTTCCTGCGCGCCATGCTGGCGCGCGCCGACGCGGACGCCAAGGCATCGCTCGATCCGCAAGGCAGCGGCGACGCGCTGACGTTCCGCCTGCGCGAAGGCCTGTTCATCGCCCGCAAAGGCTGAGCATGGGGCTGGCGCGTGCCGTCACGACACGCGCCGCACCGAATGGCGGCGATCGACGGTTAGTGCCTCTTCTTGTCGTTATCGGCCGGGCGCACCGCCGCCCACGGATCGACCTTGGCGGCCGGCCCCCTGTCGCCGCGTGTCGCGGCGCGGTAGGCCCTGTCGATCGCCTCGTCGTCCTTCTTCTGCGCCTCGCTGCGTGCCGTCAGTGCCGCGCTCTCCTCGGCCAGCACGGTCTGCGCCAGCGTGGCAAAAAATCCGAGTGCGATGACGAGGGTGCCTAACGCACGCATGGGTGCCTCTTTGCCGGTGAGCGATGCGGATGCGGGTTGGTGTCCTAGCATATAATCGCCGTAAAGGCGACAATGTGGCGATCGGCAATAACGCGCTTGACGGCCGGGCATGCCGTGAAAAAATGCCGGAAAGCCAGCACGCGCGGCGGCGACCAGCCGTGCATCGCTTAATGAAGCAAGCGTGGCGGGGAGGACGTGCATGACCGGCCGTTTCGCCGGCCCAGCCCGGGCGCGGCTCATGCTCCTCATCAGGCGCCTCGTCTTCGCGCTCGTGGGCGGCACGCTGTCGAGTAGCCTGCTGTTGGCCGAGGCCAGCGCAGGCGAGCCGGGCTATCCCGACCGCCCCGTGATGCTGATCGTGCCCTATGCGGCGGGCGGCATCGCCGACACCGGCATGCGCATCCTCGCCGACAAGCTCGTCGGCACGCTCGGCCAGCCATTCGTGGTCGACAACCGCCCCGGCGCCGGCGGCATCATCGCCGCCAAGGCCGGTTCCGCGGCGGCGCCGGATGGCTACACGCTGCTGATGACCGGCAACAACAACGCGATCAGCGCCGCTTTGTTCAAATCCCTCCCCTACAATATCATCGGCGACTTCGCGTCGGTCTCGACCGTCTCCTTCTTCGACCTGCTGCTCGTGGCCCGCGCGGGCTCGCCGCTCAAGTCTGTCGCCGACCTGGTCGCAGCCGCGCGTGCCCAGCCGGGCAAGCTCAACATCGGCACGATCAACCCCGGCAGCACGCAGAATCTCGCGGCCGAGCTGTTTCGCTCGACTGCCGGAATCAAGGTCGCCATCGTTCCGTTCCGCACCTCGCCCGACATGGCAGCCGCGATCCTGCGCGGCGACGTCGACGCCGCCTTCGAGTTCTACGCCCCCCTGCAGGGCATGATCGCCGACGACAAGGTGCGAGTGCTCGCCTCGACCGGCTCGCAGCGCAGCTCCTATCTGCCGCAGACCCCGACGGTTGCGGAAAGCGGCATCAAGGATTTCGAGGTGCTGAGCTGGAACGGCATCTCGGTGCCCGCCGCGACGCCGAAGCCGGTGATCGCGAGGCTCGCCCGCGCCATCAATGCGGTGCTGCCGCTGCCCGACGTGCAGGAGAAATCCCGCCGCCTCGGCATGGAGATGCGGGGAAGCACGCCCGAGGAGATGACCGCGCGGATGAAGGCCGATATCGCCAAATGGTCGGCCGTGATCGAGAAAGCCGGAATTCCGAAACGCGACTGAGACCAACCGCGCGATAACGCGATAGAGGGAACGCAAATCCATGAGGGCCGTCGGGACAATGAGCACAATTTTCAAGCATCTTCTTTGCGTCACGCTCGGCGCCGCCATGGCCGTCGCGATGACTCATGCCGCCAGCGCCGCCGACGATCTCGAGGCGCGACTGCAGACCTGCAACGCCTGCCATGGTGCCGACGGCAAGCCGATCAGCGCCGCCATTCCGATCATCTGGGGGCAGCAGACGGCCTATCTGGTCAAGCAGATCCACGACTATCGCGCCAAGGACCGCGAGAACGTGGTGATGACGCCGCTCGCCGGCACCATCAAGCAGGAGGAGACGCGCAAGGCCGCGACCTATTTCGCGGCCAAGACCTGGCCGGCCGCTGCGCACACGGCCGCGGCGACGACCGAGCCCAAAGGCATGACGGTGTGCAAAGCCTGCCACCAGCCGAGCTTCGAGGGCGGGCTGCCCGCGCCGCGCCTCGCCGGTCAGAGCTACGAGTATCTCGCCGCCGCGATGGAAAGCTTCGCCAATGGCGAGCGCACCAACAGCGCCGACATGATGCGGCTGATGAAGATGGTCACCAAGGCCGATCGCGACGCGATGGCGCATTATCTCGCCGGACTGTGACGCAAAGATCGCGATAGGGACTAGAGTAGCGAACTGTGATCGCCCTACTCGCTATTCGCCACTCGCCATTCGCGAACTAACTGCTGCTCAGCGCCGTCTTCACCACCTGCCCGGTCGCCTGCACGAACCAGCGTTCGCTCACGAACGGTCGGCCATCGAGCCGCGCCATCAGCCAGTCGGCGACGAGCCCGGGCGGGAACGGTCCGAGATTGGCGGCCGGCACGCCGCCGACCGAATGGCGGCTGTCCGCGTAGATCACCAGCTGGCGCGGGCCCGTCATGGTGTGGATCATGCGCTCGGTGAACTCGAGCGGGCTCAACTCATCCGCCTCGCCGGCGACCACCAGATACGGGCTCTTGATCTTCTCGGCATGCCCCTCCCAGGTGAGCGTCTTGGCGAACTCGTCGAACTTCGCCTCGTCGGTGAAGTTCGACATCCACATGAAGCGCTTCTTGAAGGTGGGCGAGGCCTGCTCGAAGATCGTATGGCAGCCGGGCTCGAGACAGGTCGATGACACCGCGGTCGCGGCGATGCGCGGCTCGTGCGCCGACATGATGGTGCCGAAGAACGAGCCGAAGCTCGTGCCGGTGACGCCGATGCACTTGGCGTCGATCTCCGGCCGCGCGCTCAGCCAGTCGACCAGCACCGGGCCGGCGTCGATCCAGTTCTGCATCGAGACGTAGACGCCGAGCAGCGGGCTTTCGTACTGGCCGGGCCCATCGATCGCGAGCACGGCGGCGCCGCGCGTGAGCCAGCGGTCGTTGGCAAGCGCCACGCCCGACTCCTTGAAGCTGTCCATGCCCGGGATCGAGATCACCACCGGCAGGTTGCCGCCCATGTTCGGCGGCAGATGGAACCAGGCCGGGATGGACTTGCCTTTGAACGGGATCGACACCGCCTCGACCGGGTGCCCCGCGATCTTCGCGTAGTTGGCGTAGCATTCGCGCTTCTTCTGGTGCAGCGCGATGTGCTTGGTACCGGAGTCATCATACGGCCATTCGGCGGCGCCATAGTGGATCGCGGCCATGAACCAGTTGTCGCGCGCCGTGACGTGGTTGCCGTCCGCCTCGGCAGCCTTCGCCTTGGCCTCGCGGCGCTTCGCGGTCGACTCGAAGGCCGGGCCGATGTCGGCCATCTTCTGCACGCGGGCGCGGATGGCGGCGAAATCGGCGCCGGCCTCGACGCCGCACGGCGCCGCGAGATAGAGCGAGCGCGGCTGGTCCCAGTCGATGCCATTGGCGCGGATGATGTTGTCGAGCGCCCAGCGTTGCTCGGCGAAGCGTTTGGTCATCGCGGCGCCCGGCTCGTCGGCGAAAGCCGAAGCGGTCGCAAGCGCCGCGCTCGCGCTCGCCGCCGAGGCGATGAAGCTGCGTCGGTCCATGGTCGTGCCTCCCGGGTTGTGTTGGCGTGATTGTAGCACGTAGGGTGGGCGACCGCGCTTGCTCTCTGCCGCCGCGTGGGCAAAATCGCCACACGCGGTTGCCCACGCGGCAATGATTGTGCAAGCGATTTTGCCCACACTACGGAGTGCCTCCCCATGCCGACCAGCGTCTTCGATTCGTATCTGCTCGGCAGCGTCTGGGGCACCGACGAGCTGCGCGCGATCTTTTGCGACGAGACACGGGTGCAGAAATGGTTCGACTACGAGGCGGCGCTGGCGCTGGCGCAGGCGGAGCTCGGCATCATCCCGAAGGCCGCCGCCGCCGAGATCGCCGCCAAGGCCAAGGTCGCCAATGTCGACCTCAGGGCGATCGGCGGCGAAATCCGCCGCATCAAGCATCCGCTGGTGCCGGCGCTGCGCGCCCTGCAGGCGGTGTGCGCGGACGGGCACGGCGAATTCCTGCATTTCGGCCCCACCACCCAGGACGTGCTCGACACCGGCATGGTGCTGCAGCTCAAGGACGCGCACGCGCTGCTCGCGCGCGACCTCAAGGCGGTCGGCCGCGCGCTCGCTCGCCTCGCCGAGGCGCACCGGGCGACGCCGATGGCCGGGCGCACGCACGGCGTGCAGGCGCTGCCGATCACCTTCGGCCACAAATGCGCCATCTGGCTCGCCGAAGCGGGCCGCAACTTCACGCGCCTGACGCAAGCCGCCGAGCGCAACTTCGTCGGCGGCATGACTGGCGCGGTCGGGACGCAGGCCTCGTTCGGCCGGCGCGCCTTCGAGCTCGACGCGATGCTGATGGCGCGGCTCGGCCTGGGTGTCGCCGACATCGGCTGGCAGACCGCGCGCGACCGGCTCGCCGACTACGCCAACGCGCTCGGCCTGATCGGCGGCGGCCTCGCCAAGATCGCGCACGAGATCATCATTCTCAGCCACAACGAGATCGATGAGGTGTCGGAGCCGTTCGCGCACGGCAAGGTCGGCTCCTCGACCATGCCGCACAAGCGCAACCCGGTGATCTGCGAGGGCGTGGTCGCGGTCGGCCATGCGTTGCGCGGCTCGGTCGCCCTGATGCAGCAGGCGTTGATCGTCGAGCACGAGCGCGACGCCTCGGTATGGCGGCTCGAATGGAAGGCGCTGCCCGAATGCTGCCTGATGACCGGCGCGATGCTGGCGCAGATGCGGCACGTGCTCGAGGGCCTCGAGGTGCATGCCGGCAAGATGCGCAGGAATCTCGATGCGCTCGGCGGGTTCCTGATGTCGGAGCGGGTGATGTTCGCGCTCGCCGACAAGGTCGGCAAGCAGAGCGCGCATGAGCTCGTCTACGAGATCGCGATGCGCGGCATCGAGGGAGGTATCACATTCGAGCAGGCGCTGATGGATGACGGCGAGGTCAAGTCCGCGCTTGCACGCGACGAGTTGCGAGCCCTGCTCGATCCGACGACCTATGTGGGCCTCGCGCCCGAGATCGTCGATCGCGTGCTCGCCGAGACCAAGGCGGCGGGTTGGACCGAACCCTGAGGCTCGAACGTCACGCCATTGATTTTGCAGCGAAATCGTCGAATGGCTTCGTTCTGCAGTTCTGCAGAATTGCCGTCCGACGCATCACCGGTGATTAATTACCGAGAGAGCCCAAGGAAGCCGGGGGAGCGACCCCCGGCTCCTCCGCCTAACAATGGCCGGGCTGCTTGACCGCACTTGTGGGGAGCGACCCCGTGCATCAAGGGAGTGCCACGTCCGAGGTTAGACCTACCCGCGGATGAACCTGGGCACCACAACTATTACATCAAATCGGCGGCCGCCGCTACATCGCCGGATGAGATTTGAACAGGCACGGGGTCGCGAACCAGCGGGCTGCGCGTCGCCGTTACTACTGCGGCTTGATCTTCGCGGCGCGGACCACCTTGCCCCATTTCTCGGTCTCGGACGCCAGATGCGTGCCGAACTCGGTGCGCGAGGTCGGGAACGGCACCGAGCCGATCTGGATCATCCGCGCCTTGAAGTCGGGATCGGCGAGGCCCGCGTTGATCTCGGTGTTGAGCTTGGCGAGGATCTCGGCCGGCGTGGCGGCGGGCGCGCCGATGCCGTACCACGCGCTCGCCTCGTAACCGGGCACGAAGTCGGCAATGACCGGCACGTCGGGGAGCACCGACGAGCGCACCGCGCTGGTGAGGGCTAGCGCGCGCAGCTTGCCGCCTTTGACGTAGCCGATCGACGGCGGCAGCGGGCTGAACATCAGTTGGATCTGCCCGGCGAGCAGGTCGTTGAGCGCCGGCGGCGAGCCGCGATAGGCGACGTGGACGAGCTCGACGCCGGCCATCAAGTTGAACAGCTCGCCCGCCATGTGCAGCGAGCTGCCGATCCCGGCCGAGCCGAAGTTGATCTTGCCCGGATTGGCCTTCGCGTAGGTGATGAACTCCGGCACGGTCGTGGCCGGAAACGACGGCTGCACCTCCATGCCGAGCGGCTCGCGGCTGATGCCGGCGACCGGCGCGATGTCGCGCAGGAAATTCCAGTTGAGCTTCTCGTAAAGCGACGCGTTGACGGCGTTGCCCATGGAGGTCAGCAGCAGCGTGTGGCCGTCGGGCGCCGCCTGCACCACCGCCTCGGTCGCGATGTTGCCGCCGGCGCCGGTGCGATCCTCGACGATGAACGATTGCCCGAGCCGCTGCGAGAGCCACTGCCCGACCAGCCGCGCCAGGATGTCGGGCGCGCCGCCCGCCGCAAAGCCGCAGATGATGCGCACCGGCCGGGTCGGATAGGCCGCGGCGCGCGCGAGGCGCGGCAGCGCCGGCAAGGCCGCGGTGGCGGCAGCCGCAGCGCGCAGGAAATGGCGACGTGATGGTCTCGTTCTCATAGCCCCGCTGCCCCGACGGTCCCGATGCGCCCAAGAAATGTGCGCGAGCATACGATAGCGGTCCGCACGCCAGATCAGAAGCCGCAACCTCGCGCGGTGCGGCCATTCGACCCGCCGGCGTTGATGCGCCGCGCGCCGACCCGGTAAGCTCGCGCCAAAACCAACCCGGAGGAAGCCCCCATGATGAAGCGCGCGCTCGCCGCCGCGGCAATTCTTGCACTCGCCGCCGCGGCGCCCGCCCCGGCCCAGACGTATCCGGACCGAACCGTGACGATCGTGGTCCCGTTCCCGGCCGGCGGCCCGACCGACGAGCTCGCGCGGCTCGCCGCGCACGGCTTCGAGACCCGGCTCAAGGGAAATTTCATCGTATCGAATATCTCCGGCGGCGGCGCCAATATCGGCAGCAACCACGTCGCCCACTCGCCGGCGGACGGCTACACGCTCCTGCTGCACAATCTCGCGATCGCCGCCAACGTCACGCTCTACAAGGACCTGCCGTTCGATACCGAGAAGGACCTGCGGCCCGTGATGTTCATCAACCGCAATCCGCTGGTGCTGGTCGGGCGCAGATCGCTGCCGCCCAACAACCTGTCGGAGCTCGTCGCCTGGATGAAGGCGAACCGCGCCAAGTTCGCGATCCCGGGCTACGGCACCACCGGCCATCTCGCCACCGTGCTGTTCGGCCAGGAGGCGAAGCTCAAGTTCGACATCATTCCGTATCGCGGCGGCACGCCGGTCGTCACCGATCTGCTCGGCGACCACGTGGATCTGTTCTTCGGCACGCCCCAGCAGGTGGGGCCGCAGGTGCTCGCCGGCAAGCTCAAGGCGTTCGGCATCACCAGCACCGAGAAGCTGCCGCAGCTGCCCAACGTGGACAGCTTTCCGAAGATGTTCGGGCCGAAGTTCGAGATCCAGTATTGGCAGGCGCTGTTCGCGCCGAGCGGCACGCCCGACGCGATCGTGGACAAGCTCAACAGCACGCTCGAGCAGGTCGTCGATGATCCCGCCATCCTCAAGATCTGGGCCGGCGAAGGCGTCACCGCCTTCCCGAAGAACCAACGCTCGCCCGACGCCGGACGCGCCCTGATGAAGAGCGAGATCGCGCGCTGGGGCGAGGTAATCCGCGCCAACAACATCCACATCGAGCAGTAGGTCGGGTCGAGCCCTTGCGAGACGCAACGTCCGCGGACGCCGCCGCGGGGTCGAGCCTCGCGCGCGCTCGACCCGACCTACGCGACTGCACGCCATTCCTATGAGCGCTATAGTCGGGCGACGAGGAGAACCGCATGTCGCCCCAAAACCTTCCCGTGATCAACGCGCGCTACTGGACCGCGATCCTCGCGGCCAGCATGTGTGGCGCGAACACGGGCGATTTCGCTGCACGCTACCTGCACCTCGGGCACACGCGCGGGCTCCTTCCCCTCGCGCTGATCTTCCTCGTCATCGTCTGGGCCGAGCGCCGCAGCCGGGCCCCGACGGAGAGCTACTATTGGCTCGCGATCATCGTGTTGCGCACCGGTGCGACCAACCTCGCCGACCTCGGCACCCATGACCTCGCGCTCGGCTATCTGCCGTGCATGGCGGGTCTCGCGGCCTTCATGGTGCTGATGCTGCTGATCGACCGGGCGCGCGGCGTTGCTCCCAGCGGCGTTGCCGGGGCGGACGGACGCTGGCACGCGCTGCCCGCGACCGACATGAGCTACTGGATCACCATGCTGGCGGCCGGCACGCTCGGCACCGCGGCCGGCGATTGGGTCGCCGAGGAGACCGGGCTCGGCCTCGCCTATGGATCGTTCGTGCTCCTCGCGGTGCTGCTCGTCACCTGGCTCATCGCCGAGCGCGTCGGCCACATGACCAAGCCCTGGTACTGGCTCACGATCGTCGCCGCCCGCACCGCCGGCACCACGCTCGGCGATCTATTGGCGAGCCGCCGCGGCCTCGGGCTCGGCCTCATCGTCAGCACGATCTGCACCGGCCTGCTGCTCGCCGGCATCGTCGTCCTGTGGCGCCGCCACCGCGTCGAGCGGTTGAACGAGGCCTGACGCCGCCATCAAGGTTTGATCTGCAGGTGGAACTCGCCGACCACCTTGGTGTACCGGCCGAGATCCTCGGCCATGAACTTGGCATAAGCCTGGGTGCCGTTCTCGGCCATGTGGATGCCGAGCGTCTTCATCCGCTCCGCCATCGCGGGCTCGCGCAGGATTTTTGCCACCGCATGCTGGAGCCGGGCCACAACGGTCGGCGGGATGCCGGCCGGGCCCTGCAGGCCGAGCATCGTCGCGACGTCGAAATCTTTGTAGCCCTGCTCGGCGCAGGTCGGCACTTCGGGCAGCGACGCATCGCGCTCGGGCACGCTGATGCAGAGCGCGCGCAGCTTGCCGGTGCGGATCAGCGCGAGCACGTTGGCAATTCCCGACCAGCCGGCGTCGACCTCACCGGTCAGCAACGCATTCACCAAACCGGTGCCGCCGCGGTAGGGCACGTGCAAGAGCTCGATGCCGGCCTCCTGGGCGAAGATCACCATGGTGAGCTGATGAATCGAGCCGATGCCGGCGGAGCCGAAGCTCATCCGGTTCGGCTTCTCCTTCGCCAGCGCCACGAACTCGGCGAGCGTCTGGGCCGGCACCGCCGGCTTGATCACCAGCACGGTCGGCAGCGTCGCGAGCGCCGTGATCGGGGTGAAGTCCTTGAGGCGATACTTCACCGCCGGATTCATCGCGATGTTGATGGCGAGCGCGCCTGAATCATTGAGCATGAGCGTGTAGCCGTCCGCCGCCGCCGCCGCGGTCTGGTTGGCGGCGATGACGCCACCGACGCCAGGCACGTCCTCGACCACGAATGGATTGCCGAACATCTCGGTGAGCCGCGACGAGAGGAGCCGCGCCATCACGTCCGGGTTGCCGCCTGCCGCCGACGCGGCGAGCAGGCGCACCGGATGATTGGGATAGCCGTCCTCGGCGGCGACCGCGTGCGAGGCGTTCAGCACCAAAGCCGCGGCGATGATTTTCGCGATGTTCTTGCTGTGCATTTCGCTCCCCTCGCTCCCCTCGCTCCTTTGCTCCGTCATGCCGGCGGAGCAGGCACTCACGTCTTCCTTTCTTTGTCGTGGCAAAGGCGTGGATGGCCGCGACGCGCCCGGCATGACGACTGGAGTTTTTTTACGTGTCGCCCCACACCTCGCGCGCGAGATCGCACACGAGCGCGAGTTTCTTCGCCTGCACGTCGGGCGTGATCGGGTTGCCGGTATCGATGCTGGCGAAGCCGCATTGCGGGCTGACCGCGAGGCGATCGAGCGCGACGAACTTCGCCGCCTCGTCGATGCGCCGGCGCAGCGCCGCCTTCTCCTCGATCTCCGGGACCTTGGTCGAGACGAGCCCGAGCACCACCGATTTGCCCGGCGGGACGAAGCGCAACGGCGTGAAGCTGCCGGCGCGCGGGGTGTCGTATTCGAGGAAATAGAACCGGATGTCGAGCGCGTTGAACAGGCGCTCGGCGACCTCCTCGTAGCTGCCTTCGGCGTGCCAATGGCCGCCGCGGTTGCCGCGGCACAGATGCATGCCGATCGCGAGCTCCGCGGGCGCCGCCCGCAGCACCCGGTTGGTGACCGCGATATAGGTGTCGATCAGCCGGCTCCAGTGGTCGCCGCGCGCAGCCAGCGCCGCCTGCACGTCGGGATCGCCGAACTTGGCGAACGCGGTCTCGTCGATCTGCACGTAGCGGCAGCCGGCGTCGAGGAGCGCGCGCAGCTCGCGCCCGAACGCCTCCACCGTATCCGACCAGAACCGCTCGACGTCGCTATAGGCGCCGGCGAGCACCGCCTTGTCGCCGCCACGGAAGTGCAGCGCGCACGGGCCGGGAATGGTGATCTTCGGCGCACGGTCGGAGCTCTTCTTGAGGAAGGCGACATCGGGCGCGTTGATCGGATGCGTCCACTGCACGCGGCTGCCGATCATGGCGACCGGCTGGGTGCCGCGCCGGCCCTCGCCCACCCCAGCCTGCGCGGCCTCGCCGTCGATGGTGTCGATCGAGAGCCGCCCGAGCTCGCCGTAGAAGAAGCTGTGATAGGAGCGGCGGCGGAATTCGCCGTCGGTCACGAACTTGAATCCGAGCCGTTCCTGCAGCGCGATCGCGTCGCGAATGGCCGCGTCCTCGGCGGCCGTGAGCGCCGCCTGGTCGATCTCGCGGCGCGCGAAGCGGGCGCGCTCGCGCAGCAAGTCGGCCGGCCGCAGCAGGCTGCCGATGTGCTCGGCGCGAAACGGCGGCGTCGTGACGGGCTTCCCGGTCGGAGCCCCGGCGTGGACATTCATGGCGTAACGCTCCCGTCCCTGCATCGACCGGCACGACGGGTCCGGCCCGCGCAATGCCGTCGGCTGAGTGTAGCGCGGGCCGGGCGAAGCGGGTATCGGCAAAGGCGTCGCGCGGGCTGCGCCCAGTTCCATTGCCGGTCGGAGGGCGGCCGCCGCCGTCGGTACATTGCCTCAGCGGCGCATTGTCTGTAGCGTTGCGCCGAGCCACAGGGGGATGCCATGCCGAAAGCTTCCGCACGCGCGCTTGCAACGGCGCTGTTCATCGCCGCGACGCCGCTATGGCCGACGAGCGCCGCCGCACAGAGCGCCGAGGAATGGAATTGCCGCGGCGACACCCGCGACCTCGACGAGCAGATCGCCGGCTGCACCCGCGCCATCAATTCGGGCAAATACCACGGCAAGGGCCTCGCCTGGGCCTACACCAACCGCGGCAGCGTCTACGACTACAAGAAGGACTTCGAGCGCGCGATCGCCGACCTCACCGAGGCGATCCGGCTCGATCCCGACGCCGTCGTCGCCTACCAGGATCGCGCCGCGAGCTACCGCAACAACGGCCAGTACACCCGCGCGCTCGACGACCTCAACCAGGCGTTGCGACTCGCGCCCCGTGACGCGCGCACCCTGATGAGCCGCGGCGTCATCTACCTCAAGCTCAACGCGGCCGCGCGCGCGCTCGTCGACTTCGACGCCTCGCTGAAGATCGATCCGAAGTTCGCCCCCTCCCTCTTCGGGCGCGGCGTCGCCAAGCTCAGAGAGGGCGACCGCGGTGGCGGCCAGGCCGATATCGATGCGGCGCTGGCGATCCAGCCGACCATGAACGAAGTCTTCAAGATGTATTTCGGTATCGAGCCGTAGGACGCCTTACGTCCGATTTGCTGCTTTCCCTCGCGTCCCTCGCCGCGTAGTTTCGGCGCCCCCGACAACGACGCTGCATGAGGGATATGGAATGAAACGACTGGTTCTGGCCGCCGCCGTCGCCGCGGCCTCCGCGCTCGGTTCGGGCCTGAGCGCCGCGCACGCGCAGACCTATCCGGCGCGGCCGATCACGATGGTGGTGCCGTTCGCGGCCGGCGGCCCGACCGACACGATCGCGCGCCTCGTCGGCCAGGCGATGGGCGCGAAGCTCGGCCAGACGGTGCTGATCGAGAACATCACGGGCGCGGCCGGCTCGATCGGCGTCGGCCGTGTCGCCCGCGCGGCGCCCGACGGCTACACCATCGGCATCGGCCACTGGAGCACGCACGTGGTGAACGCCGCGGTCTATCCGCTGCAGTACGACGTGCTCAACGATTTCGCGCCGATCTCGCTGATCGCCAACAATCCGCAGCTCGTGGTCAGCAAGAACGCGGTGCCGGCCAAGAACCTCAAGGAGCTGATCGCCTGGGTGAAGGCGAACCAGGACAAGGTCACCCAGGGTACCGCCGGCGCGGGCAGCGCCTCGCACATCGGCGGCATCTTCTTCCAGCAGCTCACCGGGACGAAATTCCAGTTCGTGCCCTATCGCGGCACGGGCCCGGTGATGCAGGACCTGCTGGCCGGCAACATCGATCTCACCTTCGACCAGGCCGCGAACTCGCTGCCGCAGGTGCGCGCCGGGCAGATCCGGGCCTATGCGGTCACCGCCAAGACGCGCCTTGCGGCGGCGCCCGACATCCCGACCGTCGATGAGGCCGGCCTGCCCGGCTTCTACATCGCAGTGTGGCACGGCCTATGGGCGCCGAAAGGCACGCCGAAGGACGTCATGGCCAAGCTCATCGACGCGGTGCACGCCGCGCTCGCGGACGCGAACGTGCAAAAGCGTCTCGCCGAGCTCGGGCAGGACATTCCACCGCCCGATCAGCAGACGCCGGAGGCACTCTACGCGCATCACAAAGCCGAGCTGGACAAGTGGATGCCCATCATCAAGGCCGCGAACATCAAGCTGAATTGATCGCGCGACGATTTCGCCACGTGGCACGGTCCTGGCCGTAGAGATCCACCGTGTTGTCCAACGGCGCGGGCAGCCGCGCCGAGCCGAGCCGCCGCGAGCCGAGCCGCAGCGCGACCTGGATCGACGGTTCGTTCGCCGGATCGATGGGATGCATCACGTCGTCCCAGCCGAGGGTATCGAACGCCCAATCAATGCATGCCGTGGCCGCCTCGGTAGCGTATCCCTTGCCCCACGCAGACCGGACGAGTCCCCACCCGACTTCCTTTCCCGGCCATCCTTCCGGCTGCCACGGCCCGCCACGCCCGATCCAACGGCCGCTCGCCTTCTCGATGAACGAGAACATGCTGAAGCCCCGCACGACCCACGCTCCCGTCACGGTGCATATGCTGCGCCACGCACCTGATCGCGACAGCGGGCCGCCGATGAAGCGCGACGCATCCGCGTCGGCCATCAGGCCGGCCCACGCGTCGAAATCCTCCGCGCCTGGCGGCCGCAACAGCAGCCGTTCGGTCTCCAACGTCGGGCCCAGCATGTGCTCTCCCTCAAGCGGCGCCGGCCCTTGGCCGCCAATCCGGCCGCAGCAGCGACATCAGCACGAGATCGACGCGAAGATGCAGGCCGGCCGCACTTGTCGCAAGGCGCCCGGCTGGTGCCGCCTGCGCATTTTCTTCATGATGGCCACGAGTCTCGCTGATATGCCGTGCTGACGACCCACGCGTGACGTCGCTTACGGCTCCAGGCTCTGCGCTCGCGACGCGAACTCGAACAGCTTGCGCATGAACCCGGGCGCGAGCGTCCGCAGCGGATCGATCCGCAATACCGGTGCCGAGGGCGGTCCCGAGATGGCATAGTCACTCGCGATCAGCCCGACTTCGTTCGGAAGATCCATCGGCACGGCCTGTGAAAACTGGACGAGCGGCACCATGACGCCACGCAGGTCGAGCCGATCTTGCGCGAGATCGTAGCTACCGTCGAGCGTCGCCTCGATCGGCTCGCCGATGATCATTCCTTCGCCGAAGGCGACGTGTCCGGCCCGTGAATTGAACGTCAAGCGCAGGCGCGAGAATGCGAAGAGCCGACGCGCGGGGCTGCGGCGATCGAACAGGAGCCGCGCGAGCGGCCGCAAGGCGGGATCGTCCACGATCGTGAAGGCGCGCAGGCTCGCGACGCCGTCCTCGGCCGCGCCGTCCGCGGCCGGCCCATGCACGGCGATATTCAGCGTGCCGCCGCGCATGTGGCGATAAAGACCGGCCCAGCGCAGGAAAGCGCCGGCATCTCCGGCGTCGAGACGGATCGTCGGCCGACGGTCGGCTGCAGTGCCCAGCACACCGCTGACGTCGCCGTCGCGGAGCTTGGCGGCGAGCGCGAATGCCGCGATCGCGCCGTGCTCCACCCACAGGCGCAGCGTCACGTCGCGCAACGTTTCGTGGTTGAAGCCGTCGAGCGTCTTGACGACGATATCGAGATCGACATCGACCGGCGCGGCCTCGGCATCACTCGACGCCAACAGCGTCAGGATCGCACGGATCAAACGACGGCCGTCGCACGCATCACCACGCACGGTCACGCGCGCATCCGGCGTCCGCGTGACCACGCAATGGCGGCCCTGCCCCAGCGCGAGCGCAGCGATCACGGCGTCGGCGCGCGTCCCTGCGGTCGCGGCGCCCGTCGCCAGGATCCCAACAATCATCGTGGCAGCGACGATCGCAGTGACGGCGGTGCGCTGCAGGCGCCGCGCCGTGTCGGCGCTCGCGTCGCGATCGATCATCCCCTGCCCCCTCCAGACGTCGAGAACCTTCGCCGCCGCCATTCGCCACAATGGAACCCAGTGAAAACGCCGAAAGCGGGGCATGTCCGCGGCCCCATTTTGGCCACCGGTTGACGGCAATCGGCGCCTGGGTACTCATGCGGCCACAAGGCATCCGTTTCTTTGTGTTCTTGGCTCGATCAACCGGAACGAGGCGACCATGAAAACACGGCAGCTTGTTGCGCTCTCCATCCTGGCCGGTGCCGCCCTCGGCGGCGGCGCAGTGCAGACCTTGCACGCGCAGGCGAAACCGCCGGTCTATTTCGTGGCCGAGATCGCCGCGATCAACGATCCGGTCGGCTGGAGCGCGCTCGGCAACCGCACCAACGCGGTCGCGGCGCAGCTGTTCACGGATTTCGGCGGTCAGTACATCGCCCGCACCGATCACCTCACGCCGCTCGACGGCCAAGCGCCCAAGCGGCTGATCGTCGTGCGCTTCGACACGGCCGAGCAGGCGAAGGGCTGGTACAACTCGCCGACGCAAAAGAAGGTCAACGAGATCCGGCAGAGGACCACGACGTCGCACGCCTACCTGGTCGAAGGGCTCTGAGCCGCCGCATGCGCCGGCCCTCGTCGGCGGGTGACACGCGGGCGTCGCGCGTTTGTGCTAACGCGTCGGGCGGGCGCGATCCTGGCGCGCCGCATCGGAGGACCCGGCCATGTCGACCGAGCCACCACCCGCCGCAGCCGAGCCGGCGCGCCTCACCGCCGCATTGCGCAACGCCGGCGCGCTGGGCGATGGCCGCGTGCGCGACGTCGCGGTCGAGAGCGCACGCAACACCATCCTGTCGCGCATCATCCGGCTGCGTTTGTCTTACGAGGGTGACGCGGCCGGCGCGCCGCAGTCGCTGATCTTCAAAACCGGTGCGCCCGAGCGCATGAGCACGCCCTGGAACGGCGGGCGCCGGGAGGTCGCGTTCTACAACGAGATTGCCGACACGATGTCGGCCCGCCTCGCGCCGCGGTGCTACGACGCGCAATGGAACCCCGAAACCAACGTCTGGCACCTGGTGCTCGAAGACCTCACCGACACGCACATGGTCGCGACCACGTGGCCGATCCCGCCGGCGATCGCGGACTGCGACCGAATGGTCGCCGCGCGAGCGCGCTTTCACGCCGCCTGGTGGGACGACGCGCGGCTCGGCTCGACGATCGGGGCCTGGAACGATCCGGATGACGCGGCGCGCAAGGGTTTCGCCGACCAATATGCGCGCTTTGCCGATCGCCTCGGCGACCGTCTGCCGGCCGAACGGCGAGACGTGTATGAGGGGCTGATCGCCGCGTGGCCCCAGTTGAGTGCGCGCTACGCTAGCCATCGCAACATGACGATCCTGCAGGGCGACGCGCACGTCTGGAACATCTTTCTGCCGCGCGATGCGACGAGCGCCGACGTTCGCTTCTTCGACTGGGATTCATGGCGGCTCGACGTCGCGACCGACGACCTCGCCTATATGGTCGCGCTGCACTGGTACCCGGACCGCCGGCGCCGGTACGAGCGCGCCCTGCTCGACCGCTACCACGCCGAGCTCGTGACGCACGGCGTTCGCGGCTATGACCGGCGGGCGCTCGACGACGACTACCGCCTCTCGGTGCTGTGGCAGATCACGACACCGGTCGGGCAGGCGGAGAACAAGATTCCGTCCGTGATATGGTGGTCGCATCTCGAGCGCATTTTCCTGGCCGTCGACGACCTCGGCTGCCGCGAGTTCCTTGCCGATTAATGCGGACGCAGAGTCCGGCACCTGTCGGAGGAACATAGGCGTTCCTGCTCCGTTGAATTCACTGCGTGGCGCATGTCGGACGAAGCCTGCTCGCACGCGCGGGCAGTGCTGCGTCGCGAGATCGATTTGCGTCGAGCGACGGTGTGAACCGACAAAAACGGAGGACATGAGATGACCAGACTTGGCAAGACTTTGATCGGCGCGGCGCTCGGCGGCGGCGTCCTGGCCTTTTCCGGCATGACCGCATCGGCCGCGATCGTTTGTAGCGAAGACGTCTGCTGGCACACCCATACGACCTACGAATACCCGGAAGGCGCGCACGTGATCGTGCACCCGGATTCGTGGCGTTGGGGCCCGCGCGAGCACTTCACGTTCCGCGAGCACGAGGGCCGCGGCTACTGGCGCGGCGAGCGCTGGATCGAGTGGTAAGTCTCGCGCCGCAAGCGTCCGAACAGCGACACTGACGCGTCCCGCCCGGCGGCGGGGCGCATGCCGTGTGTCCGCATGTCGTTTTGGCTCGATCCGGACTTCCGCTCGTCAGAAAAACCCGAGCGACTCGCAGCCGGTCCCCGCCGCGAAGCTCGCCTTGACCTTGCGCGCCGGGATGTCGATCACATGCACGGACCCGTCGCCCTGGCACGCGACGTAGAGTTCGTCGCCGCGGAACGCCATGTCCATGGGTTGGCTGCCGACCCTTATGGCGGTCTGCTGGCGGAATGACGGATCGATCAGGCTCACCATGTTGCTGTTGAGGCTGGTGACGCCGAGCATGCTGTTGTCGGGTGCGTAGCGCGCGATCTGCGCCGCCTTGGGGACGTCCTCGAGCACGACCTCCTCGCGCACGGCCCCGGCCTCCGTGTCGATCAGGATGAGCTTCGGCTCGGCGTCGTCGACCGCCACCACGGTCGCGCCATCGGCCGAGATCGCGATGCCGGCGAGCGGTCGCGGCGTCTTGACCTTGCCGAGCAGCTTGCGCGCCGGCAGGTCGATCACCGAGATCGTCGCGTCCTCCTCGTTTTCGGTGTAGAGGCGCTGCCCGTCGGGCGCGATGATCAGCCGGTGCCCGTTGGTCGAGCCCGAATCGATCGCGCCGACCACCTTCTGGGTCTGCGGGTCGATGATGGCGACGACCGCGCTGTTCTCGCACGTGATGTAGATCAGCCCATCCGGCCCGCGCTTGAGGGTGTGGGGCGCGATGTAGGGCCGCAGGTCGATGGTGGCCACATGGGCGCGCTTGTTGAGATCGAACACGCACAGCAGGTGCTGCGGGTTGGGATTGCGGCCGTGGATGCCGTCACCGAAGATCGGCACATAGGCGAGCCCCAACTCGGGAATGATGAGCAGCTCGTGCACGGTGCGCGGAAAGCCCTCGATCGTGACCTCGGTCTTGAACGTGACCGGGTCGAGAAAGAGGACCTTGCCCCCCATTTTGTCGACCGCGATCATCCCGCGTGCACTCATCCCGCCTGCATTGTCCGCACTGGCCATTCCGGACTATCCTCCGTTGCGCAACGAGATTTAAGCGCAGACGGCGGAATGGCGCCAGGGCATATCCCGGCGAAGTCGACACCGGTTCGCCGAAAAGGATATGCGCCGATCTGGCGCGTCGAACGGGGGCGGCAATGTTGCAGAACCTTTGGCAGTTCCTGGTCGGCCTCGCGATCTGCATCGCCGGCCTCCTTATCCTCTACCTCGACTTTGCCTCGAGCGCCGCGAACCCCTCGGTCGTCAACAGCGGCAGCTATTTCTTCGAGCTCGGCCTCGGGCTCGCGCTCGGCGGCGGCATCTGGGCGGTCATCCAGGTGCGGCAGGCCTTCGGGCTCGCCAAGCCGGAGGGGTCGGGCGAAAAGCCGCCGCCGGGTTGATTTTTCTCCCAGCCCGCATGGACCGCAAGCGGAATGCGGGGAAAGCCCCTCCCCGGATTACGGTGCTTCGCACCTCCATCCGGGCTTCGGATCAGGTGAGAAACTCCGCCCGCCGCCTCGCCGACCGGATCACGTCGGCACGACGGCGCGGGCGGCGTTGTGCTGGAGGCGCGCGACGATGAGGTGCAGCACGCGGAAGCCGAATTGCGGATTCTCGAAGTAGAGCTCCTTGAAGCGTTCGTAATCGAGCCGCGCGGCCTCGACGTCCGTCTTGCAGCGCGCCGTCAGCGTGCGCCGGCCATCCGGCGCAAACAGACCGATCTCGCCGATGAGCGTGCCCTTGCCGAAGGTCTCGCCCAGCTCGACGAGCTCGACCTCGCCGGCCACCACGTAGAAGGCCGCCGTCGAATAGTCGCCGCGCGCCATCATGACCTGGCCGGCCTTGAATCGCTGCGGCCGCGTGAAGGGCAGCAGCCAGGTCGCATCGAGATCGCCCTTGATCGCCTGCTCGATGTCGCGGACCAGCTTGCGGATCTGGTGCAGCCGGAACGCGTTGAGCGCCAGCAGCAGAGCGCAAACCACCGCAACGGCGACAAGACCGAGCCACAGCGCGCCGACGAGGGCGAGGACATTCGCGGCGATCGAAGCGGCCCGCAGCGGGACCATGGTCTCGGCATATGCCGCATAAAGGCTCGCCAGCGCCGCCGCGACGCCTATCGCTTCCACGAGATAGGTCTGCATGAGCCCACCCTTGCCTCGGATGCGGGCATTGTCGCGTAGCCCGCAATGAACGCAAGCGGAATGCAAATAGAGCCTCCCCGGACTACGACCCTCTTCGTCTCTCCAACTGATGCTCAACTGATGCGACGGTCCTCTCGCCTACCGGATGCCAGCGCGCAGGAAGCTCTGGATGAACGCGCGCTGGAAGACCAGGAACGCGATCATCAGCGGCGCCGAGGTCATCAGCGCGGCGGCGCAGATAACGGACCAGTCGATGCCCTGGTCGACCGAGGCGAAGACCTGCAGGCCGACCGTGACGGGCCGCTTCTCCACCGAGTTGGTGACGATCAGCGGCCAGAGGAAGTTGTTCCAATGATAGCTCACCGAGACGAGGCCGTAGGCGACGTAGACGGGCCGCGCGAGCGGCAGGTAGACGCGCCAGATGGTCTGCAGCGTTCCCGCCCCTTCGAGGCGCGCGGCGTCGTCGAGCTCCTTCGGGATGGTCTTGAACGCCTGGCGCAGCAGAAAGATGCCGAACGCGGACGCGACATAAGGCAGGCCGATGCCGGTGAGCGTGTCGGTCAGGCGAAGGGACTGCAGGGTGCGGTAGTTTTCCAGGATGAGCACGTCGGGCGTGACCATGAGCTGGACGAGGATCAGCGCGAACAGGATGTCGGCGCCGCGGAACCTCATCCGCGCGAGGCCGAAGGCCGCGAGCGTGCAGATGACGAACTGCGCCGCCATGATGCCGATGACGAGCAGGACCGTGTTGACGAAATAGCGCGCGAACGGCGCCGCGTCCCAGGCGCGGGTGAAATTCCTGAGCGTCAGCGGTGCGGCGGGATCGAAATGCGTCGTGTCGGCGGCGGGATGAAACGCGGCCCACAACGCATAGAGCAGCGGCAGGGCCCACATGAGGCCAAGCAACCAGGCCGCGAGGCTCGTCAGGGGCGACACGGGCGCGCTGGTCTCCCTTCCGTTCATCGGTAGTGGATCCGCCGATCGAGGAGGAAGAACTGCGCCAGCGCGACGCCCGCGAGCGCGGCCAGCAGCACGGTCGAGAGCGCCGCCGCGTAGCCGGAATCCCAGAAGCTGAACGCAACCTGGTAGATGTAGAACAGGAGCAGGGTGGTGGCGTTGTTCGGATCCCCGCCCGTCATGGCGACCACCTGATCGACCACGCGGAAGGCATTGATCAGCGCATTGATGGCGACGAACAGGGTGGTCGGCATCACCATCGGCCAGGTGACGCGGCGGAAGGTCTGCCAACGGCTCGCATTCTCCATGCGAGCGGCTTCGTAGAGGTCGGGCGGCACCTGCTGCAGGGCGGCAAGGAAGAAGATCATGAAGAAGCCCGCCTCCTTCCACACCGTCACGGCCATCAGGGCGGGCAGCGCGGTCGCGGGATCGCCGAGGAAGTTGACGCCGGCGAAGCCGAAGGCGCGGATCACCTGATTGATGAGGCCGTAATCGGGCGTATAGAAAAAGAGCCAGATGCTCGCCGCCGCGACCATCGGCAGGATGGCCGGTGTGAAGAAGGCGAGCCGCAGCGCCGCGCGGCCGCGCACGCGGCCGTTGACGAGGAGCGCCATCGCGAGCGCGAGCGCGATCGCGAGCGGCACGGTGACCAGCGCATAGACGAGATTGTTCTCGATCGCGCGGGCAAAGATCGGATCGGCCAGCATGGTGGCGTATTGGTCGAGGCCGACGAACGGCGCCGCGCCGTTGCGCGCCGGCGTCGCAAAGAAGCTGTCGATGATGGTCTTGATCGCCGGCACATGCGTGAAGGTCGCGAGCAGAACCACCGCCGGCAGCGCCAGCAGCCAGCCCTGGATGTGCGGATCGAGGCGGCGAGACATTGGTGCGTCATCGACTCGGCGTCATTGCGAGGCGGCGGCGCCGCCGAAGCAATCCCGCGCCGCAGACGTATGAGCCCGCTGGACGAGATTGCTCTTATGTCCCCTGTCAAGCAATGAGGCGCGATTGTTTTTCTGCCGAGGCATTGGCCTCGGCAGGTGTGTCGCGGGATGATCGTGCAAAGGTGGGGACGAAGCCTTGAGACGTCGGTGATCAATCTCTCATGCGCGTGTTTCCGCAGAACCGAATGTCCG